>Ga0116144_10000432_pt1 | contig 55437 bp, 43 predicted proteins | sample AD_UKC035_MetaG_FD_89746 | JGI IMG/M metagenome (GOLD analysis project Ga0116144, IMG submission 89746) | Active sludge microbial communities of municipal wastewater-treating anaerobic digesters from USA - AD_UKC035_MetaG | ecosystem: Engineered > Bioreactor > Anaerobic > Digestate | place: USA...
GCCGCCTTTCCCCGAACTCGAGCCGCCTTTCCCCGAACTCGAGCCGCCTTTCCCCGAACTCGAACCTCCTGTCCCCCCTGACGTCTCTGAACCCGACCCCCCTTGCTCCGTCCTCCCGCCCGCAGAAGACGAAATTTCACCGTCGTTCTCGGCCCAACCTCCCTCCTCTCCCCCCGCACAAGCCACCAACAAGCCAAAACAAACCGTCGCCGCAAACGAAAATCTCAAACTCTTGTGCGAATGGGAAACGACCGGATTCATTGTATTCTCCTTGCTCGATGTAGGTTTGTCTTAACCCCACTGCACCACCCATGCCGTTTCCCATCCCCAAAACCGGAATGACCGCCTAATTGTAACATATTGAAATATAATATTAAAATTGTATTTCTCCGACAACGCAAAGCGCCTGGCCGCGCCAGGCGGATCTCGCCAGTCCTCCCAGAGAACCGATCGTTCATGGTAAAACCATGACCAGGGGCAACGAAATCCAGCCAGCCCGCAGATTATCGGGCGCGCCCTGCGCCGAACATGACCTTGGGCCTTACCACGGGCTGCGACTAAGCGATGGCAGGTCTTGCTTCCAGCCGTCGTAAGGCAAAGGAAAGGCCCGGGGAAAAGCGAGGGGATGGCCCAGCCCACCGACCTGTTCCTGCCCCGTTCCGCCCACAACCCTTTTCACATCACTACCCGTGCGGTACAACTCGTCCCCGTGTCTATCGAACACTCCCTGGATTCGATCAAAACGCTGCTCATGACCTCCTCGGAGGTAGCGTCGGGGCAGTCCTTCACCCTCGTCGTTACAGAAGGAGCCGACAAGGGGGCCAAGTTTTCCGTGGATGGAACCCAGCCCCGGATCCTACTCGGTACGTCCCCCTCCTGCGCGATCCAACTCAATGATCCAGCCGTCTCCCGACGCCACGCCGCACTGGACGTCCACGGCTCGAAACTTCGCGTCACCGATGTGGGCTCGAGCAACGGGACGCGGGTGGGAAACGTGCGTGTGGTCGATGCCTACGTGGAGGTGGGCGATAAAATTCGCGTCGGTTTCACGACATTGCAAGTCGCCGCTTGCGATGAGACCGCCCATCCGATCTTGTCGACACGCGACCATTTCGGTTCGGTCGTGGGGGCCAGCGTCGCCATGCGAAGGCTATATCCGTTGTGTGAGCGACTCGCTGCCTCCGATGTCTCGCTCATCATCGAAGGCGAAACAGGTACGGGAAAAGAAGTCCTCGCCGAATCGCTTCACCAACAAGGACCGCGGGCAGGGGGGCCTTTCGTGGTCTTCGATTGCACAGCGGTACCACCGAACCTCATCGAATCTGCCCTTTTCGGCCATGAAAAAGGAGCTTTCACCGGCGCCGTATCCACCCGACCAGGCGTCTTCGAGCAAGCTCATCGTGGTACCTTGCTCATCGACGAAATCGGGGACCTGGAACTTGCTTTGCAACCCAAGTTGCTGCGAGCCATTCAACGAATGGAAGTGCTACGAGTCGGGTCCCGACACCCCATCAAAGTCGATGTTCGCGTCATCGCCGCCACACGACGAGACCTCGATCGCGAAATACAGGCCGGCAGATTTCGTGATGACCTGTTTTTCCGTCTGAATGTGGCCCGGATCGAATTGCCCCCGCTGCGACGCCGAAAGGGTGATGCGGAACTGCTGGCACGCCACTTCTGTATGCTGCTTGGCGCGCCCGCCGACGCACTCCCCGAAAGGCTGTTGAGAGCTTTCCACGATTATGAATGGCCTGGAAACGTCCGGGAATTGCGCAACGCCGTATCGCGCTTCCTCGCCTTGGGAGATCTCGCGGACTTCGGCCCCGGATTGGAACGTGGCGTCCATTCATCGACCGATGATCACAACGAAGGTGACTTTCTCGACGATGTGGTCGCCATGCATCTGCCCTTGCAAGATGCCCGTCAACAAGTCGTCGAAGAATTCGAACGCCGATACGTCCAGCACGCCATCGAACGACACGCGGGGTCCACGTCTCAAGCAGCTACCGAAGCCGGAGTTGCGAAACGATACTTTCGATTGCTCCGCGCTCGATACACCAAGTAATCACACACACGGAACGCGTTACGCAATCGCGTCCCCAGTGATGGGGTAACATATTGAAATTACACAGTATTTTGAATTAGTCCGCCCTTGTCCGAGGCGCCTGGCTGCTGGACGAACCCCCAGGAAGAACAGTTTCATCCGGGTCGATCAATCGCAGTACTTCATCGTAGGGGCGGGGCAGGATACGCTGAGCAAGGTGGGCAGCGGTTGCGTGGTGTTCGTGGAAGAATCCCTGGTTTGTAGGGGAATACTCACCTGATGAGCTTCGTACGCCTGGTCCGGTGCATAGTCGCCAGGCATCGGTATCGGTTCCGCATTCCAGGGAAGTTCAATCCATTGGGTTCCCAGTTCGGTCCTCCTCGACCACGTGACCCGCGTCACCGACAAGCCATCTTGTGCATTCATCGTTGCAGAGAAGCTGGAGCCCGAATCTGAGCCACGCAGCGTGAATTGCCCACGCGAGAAGCGGCAGTCGACGGAGAATTCGGCAGCCGGCAGTTCTTCGGCTTGTAAGGTCGCGGAACCTTTCGCCACGTAGGTTTTGTTGCTTCCGTTTTTCTTTTCGATGAGCGCAATGAGCAATTCGTCCCAGGCGGTGGCTTTGCCGATGCCAGAGTTGGCGTAGACATCGATCTTGGGTCCGCCTGTCCAACCACCGCAAAGATCCGTGGGAAAATAGAGGCTCAGGCCGCCGGCCTGCGGATACTTTTCCCCTCGTGCGACCTGGACCACGAGATCAGGCCAGACGTCCTTCAACAAGGTGTTGAGCCCTTGCGCCAGGTCTTTGGCTCGTGGATCCCCTTTCCAATGTTGCCCGGGCTTCGGGATCAAAGCCTGGTCCCAAAGAATGGTTTGCAAACTATCGAAAAGCAGCGTCATGTCCACAAATCCATAGAAATTGTAGGTCTTCGTTCGAGCTTCCCAGAGCGCTTCTCCAAACGCGGCATCGTCTTGCGCAAGACCTAGCAACGCATCAGCGATGAGTTCAAAAGCGTTTTTGGCTTTCGTCATCGACGATGTATCCACCGCGCTCAAGGTGATTCCCTTGTTCTTTTTCGCGGCTCCGGAAGGACCGTAGGAAGCGCCGTAGTACCGGACGATGGACTTGGTGAGTTCATGGGGGCGCTGGGCATAATAGGAAGGGCGTTCGGTCAAGTCGCGGATGATCGTGCTATATGGCCAACCTTGGCCAGGTTCGGTTTCTTCCGATCCAATGATGTAGGTTGCCGTATTGCGAAGGTCGTACGTGACTTCAAAGGTGGCCATCAAACACGCATCGCTTCCGTAAAACGCCAACCGGTTCAGCCAATCCGGATCGTCTTGCCGTTTCGTTGCCTTGCGAATCTCCGTCAGACCACGTTGGAGTTCCTCGATATTCATCGAGGTTCCGTGGCTATCATCGGGAGCGATGCTGCGAGCCACCTGTCCTTCGGCTTGGGTTTCCGCCAGAACGGAGGCAGAACGTGCATCGTCTTCGCTCCCTGACCAACCCGAACCATGGCCGCCGATGATGACGGCATAATAATCCGCGGGGTAGCACATCGCGGCCCACTGGCCGAAAGCGGCAAGCGTTCGCCAATCGCCGCTATCCGGTTCCTCTTCGGAATAACCGACGAGAGATGAGTGGATCGTGGATCGATCGGTATCGGGTTTGATGTGATATCTCCACACGCCCCGTTCCGTTCGCTTATCGAGTTGTACGACGATATTGACGTTCGACGTGCCCCGATGCCCAACTTCCATCTCGTTGATGTCTTCGAGCAAGGCCGACTCGAGGTTGTTATCCGCCGCCGCGTAGTGGATGATGGTCCAGGTTGCCGGTTTTCCGTTGGGCAACGTGGGAGCGCCTCCCGGGCAATCCTCCGGGTTGAGGGCAGGTTGCCAACCATCGGCTTTGCCCAGATCAGGAAGCGCAATCGATGGCGTTTGTGGTTGTTCCACATCCGCTTCATCAACCTCACAACCGATCCAGCAACAGCTCAGCACACCCGTCACGCCGAGCCAACGCATCGAGCGGCCGGGGTGAAAAACCGAATGACTCATATCGCCTCTGTATCTCAATGAAGTTCGGTGGGTCGAATACCACCGCTCTCCGATGATAGGTTTTCATCGGAATAAGCGAAGTGTTGGTAATCGTCCTATCTTATACGACATCAGAGGAAATATCTTTCCATTTTGAATACTTTTCGGTCGTTTTGGTTCCCATGCGTTGCGGCTGTGGCGCAGACAAAGGACCTCCCACGGTCGCACCCTGTGCTACGACCCCCCCGTGCGCCGTGAAACAGCCCTTTGCCTTGGTCTATTTGCCGTTTCAGCCCCTTGCCTGCTGCTCGAGCTGATTCAGACGCGGATTTTTTCGTATTCCTTGCATCCGCTCCTTGCGTATTCAGCGATCGCTCTGGCGATGTTGGGCTTCGGGTTGGGTGCCGTGGCCTTGACCCTTCGGCCTGATTTCGCCGGCTCCCATCCTCATCGACGGCTCTCCTTGCTGAGCCTTGCTCTTGGCGTATCCACGCTGCTCGTTCATCTCTTGTTCGCGCGTGTATCCACTCGTGTCATTCCCGTCGAGACGCTTTGGGTCAGTCCGGGTTGGACAGCGCTGGCGCTTTTGCCTTGTGTGATTCCCTTCGCCATCGCCGGGATGATCACCACCATCGTTCTTCAATCGAAACTCGGACGAATCGGATGGATCTACTTTTGGAACCTAGCCGGATCCGCGCTGGGCTGTGCGTTGATGATGCTATTGCTTCAGCCCATGGGTGCGGAAAGGATCGTTGCATTTTGTGCGGTAGCAGCCTTCGGTGCCGCGGCGATCTTTTCCTGGCCTGACAAGAGTCGCCTGCGCTGGATTGGCGTGGGCATGGCTCTCGTTGCCCTTGGTCTGACTCCCTTCGCCGATCGATGGATCGCCTATCAACCGGATTCCAACGATCTGCTGTATCTGTACGCTGCTCACCACAAGGTCCGGCTCGAACGAGAATACTCACGATGGGATCCCGTCGGGCGCATCGAGGTGTTGCGTCATGAGATTCCTCAATTGCACGTCCTCGATCCTGTCTCTTATCGCACCATCACCAACGACAGTGGAGCCATGGCATTGCTGCTCGAGGCTGGACCTGCTGGATGGGGTAAGGAAATTTTCGAACAGAGCATTTACAGCACTCCCTATCGTCTCAAAGAAAAACCCGAGGTTCTCGTCATTGGCGTGGGCGGAGGGATCGACATCCATGCCGCCTTGCATTGGGGTGCCCAACGGGTCGTGGGTGTCGAAGTTTCCGGCACGACATTGCATATCTTGCAGGGGCCTTATGCGAATTATTCGCGATTTCACGAGGCTGGCGACCGCGTTCGGCTCGTGCATGCGGATGGTCGCGCCTACGCACGGGCGACCCACGAGCGTTTCGATATCGTTCAAATGAGCGGCGTGGATACCTTCACCATGCATTCCGCAAGCTCCATGGTGACCGCGGAAGATTATTTGTACACCGTCGATGCCTTCGAAGATTTTTTGGCGCTGCTCAAAGATGATGGCGTGCTCGCGGTCACACGCTTCGGCGACGAAGCCATGAATTTGTCTTGTCTCGCCGCAGCCGCCCTTCGACGACACGGAGTGACCGCGCCCCAACGGCATATCTTCGCTGTCCAGCAAAGCAGCACCTCCGGCATCGTGGTCAAGCGCACACCTTTGACCCACCACGAAATCGAAACGCTCACGCACGTGGGAGACCGAAAAGAACCCAACGGCGTTCGAATCCCGCATTACGACGACGTGGGATTGAAAGCGAGCGATCCCGTCAACGTGCGTTATCCATCGAATCCCACGACCGACGACCGGTATCTTCGATTCTTCTCGGCCATGGGAGAAGGACGCGAGTTGCAAGTCCTTCGAGAACTTCGAAATCCCTTCGTTCCACCCACCGACGATCGCCCTTATTATATGTTGCTCGGGATTTGGATGGCGTCGATGCATAAGATGCATCCGATCGTCATGACATTGCAGGCGATCACAGGGCTCATCGCATTGACGTCCCTTTTGCTCATCGCGGTGCCGTGGTTGCGCGTACGTCGAACGAGTCGCGTGGGATTTCGGGTCATGGCGAGTGTGGTGACGTATTTTTTCGGTCTTGGGGTAGGGTTCATGCTGTTGGAGGTCGGGCTTATTCACCGTACCATCGTGTTCGTGGGCAGCCCGGCGGCGTCCGTGAGTGTGGTGATCGCATCGATTCTCATGGCTTCCGGGCTTGGGGCGTACGTCTCGGATCGGCTGCGATGGCCTTGGGCGCGTTGCCTCGCATTTGCGTTTGGAGGCCTCATCGCGACAGGGCTGCTGCTTTGGTGGGGCGCGGACGTTCTATTCGGCTTGCTCGTGGGACAATCGGCTTGGATTCGTTGGCTGGCAGCGGCTTTGGCCATTGCACCGGGCGGTTTTTTTGCTGGATGGTTCTTCCCGATTGGGCTTCGCGTGATCGGAAATCGTTCTGAAGCGTTGGTGCCCTGGGCCATTGCGATCAACGGTTTTGCTTCGGTTTTGGGTTCCCTGGCCACGCTGTCTTTGGGCGTATCCTTTGGATTTAAAACAGTTTTTTTGATTGGTGTCGGAGCCTACGCCGTGGCGGTGGCAACCCTTTTGCCGCTTTCATGGGGGCGGCGCGCTGGTGACGCGATGAAGGTCTGCTCGAGGGGATGAATCGATCGTGATGGGTTGAACCGCGGGAGTGATCGCGGTTCGGATGTTGCTGCGATCAGCCTTCCAGCATGGATCGCATCTGGGCAAGACCCTCGTTGAGGTTCTTTTCCGAATCCGCGTGCTTGGCTTCGAACCGACGGTATTCCTCCATCAATTGGTCCTGATCGGCTTGTGACAAAGTGGTCTGGGCAAGGGGGAAGAAGACTTCATTTTCCGAGCGAATATGGCTTCGAAGGGTGCGGACGTATTCCGTGATATTTCGATGCACGATTTTGATGGCTTCTTCTTTATTGGCTTCATAGGCGGACAAGGCCGAGGATGTGGCGTTGAGCAGGTCACGGCATTGTTCGTGTTGATTGCGATGGCGTTCGATATGGCCATCGAGTTCGCCGTGGTGTTTTTGCGCGAGGAGCCCAAAGAGCACGTATTCTTCTTTGAAGTGGTGAGCTTGGTCGGCGTATTGTCGAGCGAGTTGAACACCGACTTCGAAAAACGCTCGCGGAGGAGGCCGATTGGCGACGATCCGTTCGGCTCCCGTGTTCAGAAGGGTGAGCAGTTCGGCAATTCTTTTGTGTTCACCCATCAATATCTCAATGGCGTGCATGGTGACCTCCCGCAATTGGTTGGAGGACCGCAACATGGACTTGGACGGGCGGTTCGTCAATTGGCTGCTGTTTCGTCATCGTAACAAGATGGGGGAAACCCATCCGTGGCCGTTGACACGGGCATCACGACGTACAAAAACCCGGCCATGAGTGAATCAATGCCGATCGTTCGACCCATGTCGGAAGCCGCCGAGACTGCCGTGGAACGAAGTCGCGGCGCGACCATTCAAGTGCTCATTGGCCCAAACGAAGGAGCGCCGCGGTTTTTTACCCGACGATTCACCATTCAACCAGGTGGACGCATTCCGGAGCATCGTCACGCCGAGATCGAACACGAGCAGGTCGTGTTGGAAGGCGAAATGGTGATCGGACTAGGACAGGAGCAGCATAGGGTGCGGGCGGGTGATACCATTTTCATCCCCGCGGGCGTTTCCCATTGGTACGAAAATCGTTCCACCGTGCCCATTCGTTTTCTTTGCATGGTGCCCCGCAGTGACAACTACCAGACGGAATGGCTCGAGCCTCCCGCATGACCCGCCTCGAAAACGGTAGATGCCCGTTCAGGGGCAGCAAACGCTGTTGAATTTGGCGCCAACGTCTCGATTCGAGCACCCCCTTTTCGCTGTCTCCTTCTGCCGCTGGGCAAAGGATGAGCCCCGAATGTCGTAGGCGTGGGGTGTGGATGGCTTGAAACGTTGGCAATCTTCATCGAAAGAAGGCGAGCGGGTGACGACCGGCGGGGGCGCGTCATCGGCGATGGGTCCGGCTTCCGTCGGAGGCGGTCGAGGAATGGATTCGTTGGGGTGGAGACATCGGGTGGGATCGTTTTCAAGCGGTGTGGTGTGGGCAGGACAGACCGTCCCGGAAAGATCGGCGGCGCAGCGGAATCCGAGATGCGCTCCCCATTGCTCCGGGCGGAAACGGTTGCGTACCCAGGTTTTCATCCACTTGGGGAAACGTCGCGAATAGCTGCCCCCTCGATACACACGCCACTGCCCGGCAGGAACCCAGCCCGCATACTTGACAAAAGAACTCGACGTCCATTCCCACACGTTTCCGGTCATGCCCAAAAGACCAAAAGCACCCGCGGGATGCGCGTCGACAGGACAGGTTTCACGATGATTGTAGCAAGACAGCTTCCCCGAGGGTGCGCTTTCACCCCAAGAATAGGTGCGGTTTTCGCTTCCCCCTCGTGCGGCATACTCCCATTCTTCCTCCGTGGGCAGCCTTTTTCCCATGGCCAAACATGCGCGTTGGGCGCGAGAAAAATCCACGCAGTTGATGGGATGATTGTCTCTTTCCGGTAGGTCCCAGGTACACGAAAAATTGTTGTGAAACGGTTCCTCACAATCTCCCCGTCGCACACATTCACGGTAGGCAGCCACGGTCACCTCGTGCCGATCGAGACAAAACGATCGGAGTGCCACCTCATGAAGGTAGGCATCGTCTTGCGGATGGACCGCATAAGGGGCTCCCATACGAAAAACACCCCCTTCGATGCGTACCATGCCGACAGGGCAACTTTTTTTCGACGCTTCGGGGGGGGGGGAGGGCAGAGAGGGGGATGAGCTGGTGGAGGAAATGGAAGGGGATCGGCCGGTCACGAGCTTCGCGTTGTCGGCGTCATCCTCGGGGCTCGAGGTTTTCGCCTCTTCGGCTTGGCAAGCGGCGATTGTCAGCAACAAGGTGAGTATCCGCCACGAACGACGCGCTGGGGTCATGCTACCGTCACCGTTTCCCTGGGTATTTATCGGCAATCCGAAAACACGCGGTTCCAGAGCGCTTCTCCCAGCCGCTCATGCCCTTTTTCGTTGAAATGCAAGCCATCGCGGAAAGGAGGCTCGAAGTCCGGGCAGAGTTTTTCCGGATCTCCGCAGGATAACAAGCCATAGGCATCAATGGCGCTTGCAATGACTCCCTCTTGTTGTTGCTGGTCAATCCATCGATTGACCTGTCGCGTGGCCGATGCTCGGGTTGGATTGAAATAGCGACGGAACCCCCCCCATGGTGCAATGGTCAAGGCCACGACATGAATGCCCGCCTCTTTCGCCATCGTATACATGGCCAATAAATCGGCTTGGATCTTGGCGGGTGTTCGCTTGGCCGTCTGATCGCTGTACACATCATTGACCCCCCCAAATACGATCACATGCGTATAGGTCGGCTTGGCCGGCCCAAGAATATCTTGCATAAAACGTCGGCGCATCTGATTGACCATTTCACCGCCGCGACCGTAGTTGTCGAATTGACTCCCCGGGCAGCGTTTTCGTAAATAAGACAAGTACTTACCCCCACCACCGCGCGCATCGGTCAACGAATCCCCTATCGCCGCCACGATATATTGCTTTTTCGGACGCAACGGTTCGGCATGGGTATCCGTTACCGTTTCGGCGTTCGCCACCTGGGGTAACGCCCATAGAGCCAGCCCCATCGGGCAAAGCCATCGTTTTACCGGCCAAAACATGACGGCAACCGTAGCATGTCTCCGAACGCCTCACAGCGCCCGGAAGGAAAGAACCGAGAATTTTGCGGTCCGGAAGAGAGTTGATACTATGTAGGACAAATGGCTACAAACAACAAAAACATGCAGATATTCCACGAACGACGGCGACAACGCAGTGATTCCAAGCGTGAAGCCCTGATGTACCAATTGCAAGCTTGCGCGCGTCGCGCGGGAATCGAAGCGATGGTGCTTGCCGACGAACAGGGGCGGGTCATCGCGCGCAGCGACCGGCTTCCGATTGCGCAAGAGGTGGCCGTGTTCGGACCTTTTCTTGCCAAACCCAAAACTTGGTTCGGAAAGGTTCAGCTCGACGGTCAATCGCGGTCTTTGGCGGTGAGCCCCTTTCGGCTTGGCACATCGATGGCCTATCTTTGTGCCGTAGGAGCGAAACGCCACAACGTGGGAGGGGCATTTCTTCAAGCGGCGGCAGGGGTACGACGCATCATGACACCGTAATGGGGTGCTTGCGCGGGAAGAGTCCTTGGGGCCCGCGATCGCATTTGGGGGGTGGAACGGCTAAATAATACAAATAAATCAATTGGTTGCGTGGATCTTGCCAAGTTCTGCGGAAAAGACGTTCCGCTTGCAACGAGGGGTGAACGTATGGGGGGTGGTGAAGCTAGCGTTGTTTTTGGGCTTCGCGCCAAGCGGCGGCGCGACGGCTCACGGGGATGTTGGATAGGTCGGGTTGCCCGGTGGTTTCGGTGACCGCCAGCCACAATTCGCTATCTGGGTTGATGGTTTTCTTTTTGCTGGTGGCGAGCACCAACGGGGCGTGGATGAACACATTATGCCAGCGTCCGATCACGAGACCCGTTTTCCCGGCCATTCCGGCATGGACGGCGTGACGTGCGAGGATATCGCAGAAAATGCTGTCGTTGGCGTTGGCTGGCACGCTTCGAATCATATAGCTCGGATCGATATATTTGAGGGTGACGGGGATCTTGGCTGCTTTGAAGTACGACGTGATTTTGTCTTTCAGATACAATCCGACATCGAGATCCGGACCCCCATATTGGACGTTGCCGGAAGCGTCGTGTGTCAAGGGTTGGGAGGCGAAAGCGCGTGCGCAGCCTTCCGCCACGACGATCAGGGCGTGGCCTCGTTTGGACAGACGGTGTTGCAAGTGCGTGAGAAGACCTTGCGGGCCCTCGAGGTCGAAGTGGACTTCTGGAACGAGGCAATAGTTGACGTCGAGGCTTGCCAGGGTTGCGGCGGCGGCAATGAAGCCGGAATCTCGACCCATCAGCTTGACGAGCCCAATGCCATTTTGCGCGCTGATCGCCTCGGTATGGGCGCCATCGAGAGCGAGGCGCGCCACTTCGACCGCGGTATCGAATCCGAAGGTTTTGTCGACATAAGAGATATCGTTGTCGATGGTTTTGGGTACGCCGACGATCGCAATGTTCAGGCCGCGTCGCTGGATCTCCTCGTACAGGGCCGTAGCTCCGCGTAGGGTACCGTCTCCTCCGATGGTAAACAGAATTTGGACGTCGTCGCGAACGAGGGTGTCGACCATCGTGGCGATGTTTTCGTTTCCCCGGGACATGCCGAGAAAGCTGCCGCCCCGCGAGTGGATGGTACGGACTTGATCGGGCCCGAGTTCCATCGGAGGGCAGCCGTGCTCTGGGTTGAGGCCCTGATAACCGTAACGGTATCCGAGGATATTTTTCACGTGGTAGTTGTGGTGGAGTTGCAGAACGATGGATCGGATGACGTTGTTGAGGCCGGGGCATAAGCCGCCGCAGGTGACAATCGCGGCTCGGGTATTCCGGGGTTCGAAATAGAGTTTCTCTCGTGGCCCAGCCTTTTCGAAGTCAAGGATGGTGTCGATGGGTTCGCCAGCGCGTCGCTCCACCTGATACAAAACCCGTGCGTTGTCCGGTACGAAGTCAGCTATCTCGTCGCCTGGGATCGTGGATAGGTTCAGGGGAGAGCGGACCGTACATTCGCCTAGCGTATCGACTTCGAGCCTCTCTGGCGTGAGCATGCAGTACCTCGCTGGGGTCGGGGCGTTGCTTTCGACAACGGATGGAATGTCGCCAATTGCTCTCCGAACTTCAACGGCTTCGATACATGATCTTGGACTTTGTCATCAGATGCGTTGACGCAAGCCTCGAGTCGCTTTCATGATTGCCCTTACGATGGTCGCGAACACCAAGTTTCGAATCTATTCTGGCTTCAGCACGGATGTGGGCACCACCCGCGAGCGAAACGATGATACGCTCGTGCAGCGAAAGATCCCCCTAGGATACTTTGCCGCTGTCGCGGATGGAATGGGGGGACATGCGGATGGTGATACCGCGGCCGCCCTTACGGTCAGCTCCATGCTGGAGGAGGTCGAAAAGGCCAGCAACGACCCATCCGAAGCGCTACGAAATGGTTTTGTGGCCGCGAATACCGCAGTGAGACGTCGATGTCAGGACGCGGGTGTCATCATGGGTGCCACGTGTGCTGCTGCCATCATTTCCGCTGGGCAACTTTATATCGGCCATGTCGGTGATTCACGGGTTTATTTGTTGCGGGGAGCCAATCTGTATAGCTTGACCCGGGACCACTCACTCATGCAGGAAATAGCTGATATCAAAGGTCCTGTCGCCGCCGGGGGCTTCGCTCCCACCCTCAAACACATCATGTCCCGTTCGGTGGGCGCCGAAGACGATATTCAACCCGCTATCCGCACACCTGTACCTCTCGCCACCGGCGATGCCATTTTGCTGTGTACCGATGGGCTCACCAACACATTGGATGATCGGGTCATTCGTCGCGTGTTGGCTGGAGGAACACCACGAGAGGCAGCCTATCGGCTCGTCGATCTCACCAATGCTTCCGGTGGAGAAGACAACGTGACCGTCATCGTGCTGCGTGTCGATGCCGCCGATGCGCAAGAACAATCCTCGGTCATGAGTCTGGATGAACTTCTATCCTTATCCGTACAGACATCCGACGGTGATCTTCACCCCATCATCGATGTGACCATGAATCCGATGAATTGGTCGGTGGTGGGATTGAAGCTCGATCTTCGCAATGTGGAGCGTGGTGCCACTTGTGAGATTCCCGTCAGTGAGATGGGGCCTCTTGCAGCTACCGATGGGGTGATCACCACACCGCAGAGAACGGAAGCCCTTCTGGACATTTCTCATTCATCCAAGGAATAAAGCGTTCGTTTCAGCTTTCGCGCAGCAAGCCACGCACCTGCTCGGCTGTGATCGCATACTCCTTTCCACAAAAGTCGCAGCAAATCTCGATAGGGTGGCCATCGGTCAGCAAGTTGCCGAGTTCATTTCGATCGAGTGTGGCCAAACTCGCCACGACTCGTGTTTGACTGCACTTGCAATCGAATCGCAAGGGAGAGTCTCCAAGCCGTGTATTAGGCATGGCGTACAGCAATTCGTCGAGTACCTGCGACGCCGTCGCTTCGTTTCGCAACAACTTGCCCATCGGTGGGAAGTCCGATAGCCGTTCGGTCATGATGGCAAGCTGCGATTCAGTGAGTTCAGGCAAAAGCTGAACGATGAATCCTCCCGCCGCGACGACCTGCTCTTGTTCCACGACACAAGCCACGTCGATCATCGTTTTGATTTGCTCGGATTCCTGCATGTACCTCATCAACGCTTCGGAAACGTTGGCGTTGGAATCGTAAGACACCATCCCTTGATGGAGTTTTCCGTTGGGCAACGTTCGCATCATCATCAAGGTTGCGCCCGATCCAGCAGGCAAAGAAGTCATTCCCTGTGGCAAACTCACAAGACCGCGCGCGGTACCATCGGGATGCGAATCGGCCACGAGCGTACCTTTGCCCCCCGCCCCTCGAAGGATACCTTGGACCCTTAGGTTCGGTGACATCGTCTCGCGAATGAGGATGGTTCCCGTGAGCAGGTCACCAAGACGGGCCATTTCGTCGGAAGGCGGATTTTGCCGTTTCATCACTTCCGCCACGGTATTTGTGGTGATCGCTGTCATGACCCGAAACGATGCATCATCGGTCATGGCGCGCAATACTCGGTCTTCTGTGACAACCATGCGCCGTCCATAGAGCGCAATGGCCGATGGTGACAACGAAGAATGCCAGCAAGACATCGAACGGTGGAGCGGTTGGCTGTCGACTTCGCCGAATACCGGCCATATTGTCATGAACCATGACCGTCACGTTCAATCGCCGTAGGATGCTGGCCTCGCTAGCGGGACTGTGTACCGCAAGCCGCGGTAGTCGCGCGGAAGCGGCCTTGGCTCTCTCCGAGCACGAACTCATCGACTTGCGATTGCCCGGTCAAGCCCAACTCGGAAATCGAATCACGGTGTATACGCCAAAACACACCCGCGGGGGCACCTTGCCGGTGCTGGTGCTCCTTCACGGACTCGGCGAAACAGGAAACGATCGCGATGGTGCTTACGCCTGGGCAGAGCGTTATGGCCTGTTGACCAGCTACGAAAGACTGCTTCACCCGCCTGTCGATCAAGGACTGCGCCATCACCGATTCCTGCCAAAAATAAGAGCCGAGGCGATCGATCGTGAACTTATGTTGTATCCCTTCCGGGGCATGATCCTCGTTTGCCCCTATACCCCAAACGTTTTTCAAATGAACACGATGCGGGCGCTCGACGATTACGCGGCGTGGCTCGTGGAAATCGTACTTCCCGAGGTTCATTCCCGAACCCCTTCGAAACAAGGGTTGCGATTCACCGCCCTGGATGGTTGTTCGCTAGGTGGGTTCATCTCCTACCAAGTGTTTTTGCGTCGACCAGAAGCGTTTTATTGCTGTGGAGGCGTGCAAGCAGCGATCGGAAAAGACACCGCCGCTTTCTACGCGCAGCAGTTTCACGATATCGTGCAGCGTCTCGGTCCACGACGTTTTCACCTGGAAACAAGCACCCAGGATCCGTATCACGATGCCAACGTGCAGCTTGCCCGACAACTCGAACGACGTGGTGTCGAGCATGACCTTCGGGTGCTTCCGGGACCCCACAACCAGCCCTGGCTCATCGAGGCCGGAACCCTCGAAATGCTGCTTTGGCACGATCGGCAACTTGCCATGCCCCTCGTGTCGACCGGCACCTGATACGAATTCACTCTCCGTGGATAGTCGTTGCGATGGCGAATGTGGTACTCTCCCCCGCATGGGATCAGTTCAACGACTTGGATGGACGCTTGGTTTCATGGCGGCGTGTGCGGCCTTCAGCCCGGATGTATCCGCGGCGGGCGCTGCTCTCCACCAAGCCACCGGTGCACAAAAACAAGAAGCCCAAAAGCTCTTTCTCAACGCCAAACAAAGCTTCGACAAACAACAATACGATGCGGCCCTCACCGGGTTTCTCGCGTCCTACGACGTTGTCGCAAGCCCCAACTCCCTGTTGATGGCTGCTCGAGCCCTCGTCGCTCTCGATCGGTTGGAAGAAGCCTTCGCCACCTATCAGGAAGTCATCGAAGTGGCGAAGGAAGCGGCGGCCAAAGATAAAAAATATGCCCCCTCCCTCGAATCCGCGGAAAAAGAATTCGAGGAACTGCGTCCGCGCATCGCCCTCGTCACCTTCGATATCGTTGGTGCCACCTCCGATACGGAATTGTTCATCAACGACCAGCCCATGGCACGGGATCGATGGGATAAACAGATACCCGTGCGAGCGGGTGTCGTGTCCATTACCGCAAAATCCCCAGGAAAACCCGATTTTCAACAGGATCTGACCCTCAGCGGTGGAGCGTCTTCCCAGCGTATCGACTTGCAAGCCTTCTGGGCACCACCCCCGCCACCCCCGTCGACGGACATCGACGATGAATCGTCCGCCCATGGTAACGTTGATTTGCTTGGCTTGGACAAGCGGACCTGGGCCTATATCGCAGGTGGAGTTGGTGCCGCGGGTGTGGTCACCTTCGGTGTCTTCGGTGCGCTAAACCAGTCGAAATACAACAACTTACAGGATGATTGCCCGAACGGCAGGTGCCCTTCGGATCGTAGCGACGACATCAATGCGGGAAGGCGTTACCAAACGATTGCCAACGTAGGTCTCGTCGTGGGGGTGGTCGGATTGGGGACAGGAACAGCGCTTTACTTCCTATCCAAGGATTCGGGGCGTGAACAGCCTACCACGCAGGTTGGGTTTGGACCTGGCTCGGTTACTGTGCAAGGAACATTCTGATGAACAAGAAACTCGTATGCTTGGTTGTGCCCCTGTCGATGTGGTTTTTGGGCTGCACGAACGATTACGACGAGTTTTCGTTCCAACCCGGCTCTACCGATGGGGGCGCGGACAGTAGCAAGGGCGGCAGCGGTGGAGCCACGGGCGGCAGCGGCGGAGCCACGGGCGGCAGCGGTGGAGCCACGGGCGGCAGCGGTGGAGCTACGGGCGGCAGCGGTGGAGCTACGGGCGGCAGCGGTGGAGCCACGGGCGGCAGCGGTGGCGAGACCGGAGGCAGTGGTGGAGCCACGGGCGGCAGCGGCGGGGCCACGGGCGGCAGCGGCGGAGCAGCAGGATGTGGTGGAACCCAGAAGCTTTGTGGCAGTACCTGCGTGGACCTCGATGACCCGCAAACAGGTTGCGCAGACCCCAACTCCTGTGATCCATGTGTCATTCCCAACGCCACCGCTGCCTGTGAATTGGGGCAATGCGCCATCGGCACATGCAATACCGGCTTCGAGGACTGCGATCATGATACGGCAACGGGCTGTGATGCCGAGCTTGCCGTCAGCACCGACCATTGCGGCGCATGCGCGCGTGCTTGTTCCGATGCCCATGTCGTGACGCCGGTCTGCGAGAAGGGCCTTTGCATGTCTACATGCGAGACGGGCTATGGCAATTGTGAACAACCGGCAACGGGTGATGATGATGGTTGCGAAACGAATTTAAAAGACTCGACCGACCATTGCGGTGGTTGTAACAATGCCTGCCCCTCCAACGCGGCGCAGCATTTCGTATGTCGTGACAGCCGATGCGCTTGTGACAGCAACGAGGATTGCAGCATCGGTGGGGCAACCGGAACGTGCTATTTGAGTAATCCGAGTGACTATCGTTACGGCCGCTGCCGGTGCGGAAACAACGATTGTCGTCCGGGGGAGGTTTGCCATACTGTCAATAGTCAGTCACGATGCTCATGTAATGGGGGCCAAGGCTGCTCGACGAGCCAGACTTGTTGCCAAACCCCTGCCGGCTGTTTCTACCTCAACTGGGATCGCAACAACTGCGGCGCCTGCGGACACGTATGCCCAACGGGACAAAACTGCATCGACGGCAGTTGCCATTGACTCGTCAGACGCGTTAGCGTCGCCCTTTGAATCCCATCATTCCCTGCACCACCGACTCACTTTGCTCGGCAATCTCATCCTGCTCCCGCGCGCGATCCGCACAATCCTCACATAATTTCAGGGTACGCCCTCCCACTTTGACACGGACCAGCTCGTCTACCTCGTCTCCACATTCCTTACAAACTGGCATATTTCAACCTCCAAACCGTGTTTAATTCGGGTTTTCACCACGCACAAGCCATCACCAACGAATTCCTCCCCCTTGCCCACTCTCGAATCTCACCCCCTGGTGGAAAGTAGCTTCCGTGCCTCAACGACCAAGTTCTGAACATCTTGTTGAAGAAGGGGAGCCAACTCGGCCGCACGCCCCTTCGTCGTTCGCGGTGTTCCCATGCAAACCGCCACATTAGTCCGTTTTCTCGCGGCAGAACGCTGTAAATGCGCAACAAATGTCTCGTCGACATACTCCGTGCCCGGTTCATACGCCAAACCGACAGGAACGAACTCCACGTCAAGGCCGTTTGCTCCCACGAAAGCCCCTTTTCGGAAAGGACGAACCTCATCACCCGCAAAGGTCGTGCCTTCCGGAAATACGGTGATCGTAGCTCCTTGTTGAAGACTGCGACGGATCTGGCGGATTGCCGTGGCCCCGCTGGCGCTCTGATCTCGATCGACGAAGATCGTTTTTGCTTTTCGCGCAGCCCTGCCAAGGATCGGCCACTGGGAAAGGTCCGCCCGGCTCAAGATCTGGCCCCCAAATAGGGAAAGAAGCACCGCAATATCGATGGGCGAGCGGTGGTTGGCGACAATCATCCGTGCGGCGGCTCCCTTTCGTGGCGCAAGGGCTGGCGATTGACGGACGTGAACGCCAAAAAGACGCAACAACGTCCTTACCCATAGCCGCATGTGACGATCGAAAATACCGTCAGCATGATCGCCAGAAGCGAGGCGTTGGTGGAGTTCGACGGCGCCGAGCTGGGCGACCGTGAGCAAAGCAAGGCCAGAGGCGCGGTACGATACGCGTACATGGCTGACGAGACGACGTGCCATGGGTGGTTGCTACCGCTGTCGCTCCCCCGACACAAGAGGTCTATCGAATCTCCAACGAGGACGGCGCCGGGGGTGAAAAGGAACGCAACTTTTCCCTTTTGGGCGACCCTCGTACAATCCCCACCCATGTCTTTCCACCTCTCGACAGTCCTGGTCTTTTTCCTGCTGCTCATGGGATGCCAACCCTCCAGCCCTCCCCAGGCGGCTGCCCCCCCGTTGCCACCCCCCCTAACGACAACTCCTCCGCCTGTCGCCACCCCTCCCACGATGCCGACGGCCGACTCGCAGCCCCCCGTCCCGGAACCAGAATCCGCCGAGCCCACGATGCGCCCCTTGGAGATCCCTTTTGCGCAGCTTGTACAAGGAATATCTGAAAAAGACGCATATTATTTTTCAGATAATTACGTTTCGAACGAAACCGCCTTTTTGCAGGTAGCGCCCGAACTCCCCAAGGCAGTCGCTCCCGGAGGCGCCTTCCTCGGTGTCGGCCCCGAACAAAACTTCAGTTATATCGCTCTAACCCGGCCCGATATCGCGTTTGTCATCGATATTCGCCGACGTAACATGCTTCTTCACTTGTTATACAAGGCGATTTTCGAAGAAGCTTCGTCCCGATCTCATTTTTTGGCCTTGTTGCTCGGACGAAACCACGACACGTCAACCGATCCCGGCGATGGCGCGTCGATCGAAGACGTTCTCGCGCATGCCACCAAAGTCGCCAAATCCCGTGAAGCCTTCCAGACGATCCATCAACGTTTGGTGGATCGCATTGCCCACGACTATGGCATTACCCTGGACTTCGGCGATAGGAACGCGCTGCGGGAATCCCACCGGGAGTTTTTCGACAAACAGCTTGAAATTGCCTTTGAATTGCACATGAAGTCGGCGCGAAAGTATCCAACGTTGCGCACGCTGCTCACCATGCGCGACCCCTCCGGCACCCAGACGAGTTTTTTGGCGGATGAAAAGGCATTTCGGCTCGTACAGAAAATGCAAAAGGAAAACCGAATCATCCCCGTGGTTGGCGACTTCGGTGGCGACAAAGCCTTGCTCGGAATCGCTGAATTCCTCCGCGCCAACCAGATCCGCCTGAGCACGTTCTATACCTCGAACGTAGAGGAATACCTGCTGCAAGACCATAAATGGGATAAGTGGATCCGCAATCTCGACGCTTTCGCTATCGATGACCGCAGCGTTTTCATTCGCTCCTACCTCGCCCGGGCTGGCCGGACCCATCCCCTGCAGCTCGAAGGTCACTGGTCCACGACTTTTCTTCAACGAATTCAATTATTTAGAGATAGAGAGAGGGAGCACCAGTTCCGACAATGGCACGATGTCGCCACCTACGAATTGATGACGCCTCCATGACTTTCCCGAACCAGCGACCATCGGGCCGAAAGCCGGTAACCATATAAGTTAATTATATATTTTGTGGGGTTGCCCTACTTCCACGCGCCGCCGTCCCATACCATATCTACCGGTTTTCCGGTTCGCGGAACTTGCACCTCTTTGGTGACCAATACCGGCGCCTGGGTCGGCCCTTGAGATACGATGGCGTCTACTTGCACCTTTATCGGAAGCGACGGTGGTAGCGCCTCCTCCGCGGTTAGCTGTAGAACGACATCGTTGTCCCCGGGATCCATGACCAGTCGGAGCATATCGATGGCCTCCGCGGAAATATCCGGCTTCCGCTCTTCTTTCGCCTCTTTCGGACCCCGCCGAAGGATGGCCGAAAGCGCGGGAGACGCACTCGCGGAACGCACCAACACCACCGTGCCCGAAGTGCGTCTCGGCAATTCCATGGCTCGACGCGTCAGTTCGTCTTGTTGCGGCTTGGAGATTCCCTCGTGAGGCGTGAGAAGCAACACGGTGGCCAAGTCCGAAGCCAGGTCCGATAGGTCCGAGGTGGTGCTTCGCCCGCCGTTTTGCGTGAGACGCGTGAGCATTCTTCCCGCTAGATCGATGCGATTGGCTCCAGCATGAGCAAGCGCCAACCGCATGAGCACGGGTTGATCGAAGGGCATGGCTCGTTCGAGCGGTGCGTACATCGAAACCGCCGCATCGTACCATCCTTCCCGTCGAAGCCTATCGCCCGTGTACGCCCTTGCCCACGGATCGCGCGGGGCGCGCTCGACGATTTCAGAAAACGTGCGAAGAGCTTCCGCTTCATGGCCCAAAGAACGCAGCGCCGTGGCCGCATCCGCCAAAAGCGTTGCATCGCTGAACGGATCCCTGCGAATCCTTGCGATCTCCTGCCGCAAAGCGTCTTTTCCCCCTGTCGATTCCAGCAACGTCAACATCAGTCGCTGAAGACGAACATCGTGGGGGGCTAGTGTGAGGTATCGTCGCACAATCTCCAAGCGAGAAAGATCCGATGTTGCTGCACTATACTGCTTTTCGAAAATATCGACGGGATACCCTTCATCGAGCAACAGGGCTGCTCGCACACGCCGCATTTCATCCGGTGAATTCGCCCGGCGAAGCGCTTCTTGGCGAAGGAAATCCGCCGCGTCTTTTTCTCCCACGACCTCTAGTTGACGCGCCAAGGTCACCCGGTTTTCGCCGGAAACGTGAAGCATGATCAACTCGAGCAGCGATCGTTTCGCCGTCCAATCGCGCACTTCACACTGCAGTTTTGCCTCTAAAAACACATCATAGGCGCTGGTTCCGCCCAGCCTCTGTTGCCAGGCACCGCGTCGCGCTTGCAACGGAAGCTGTGATGTCGTCGAACACTTCGTGCGTCCCGTGGGTTTCGCCGGCGGAAGCTGAATCGTATGGGTTACTTTTATCTTGGTGGTCAGCCCACTGGCTGGGAAAGAAAGCCCTGAAATCACGGAAGCCACACAGGAAAATAGCGCGGGATCGTAAGCAGAGCGGCTTCCCTCCACATGCACATCCGAAGCGCCACCGTTGCCATCCACTTGAAAAGAGACATCGAGCACGCCCGTAAGGTCCGGTCGCAGCGCAGCGCGCGAATCCCTGCAAGCACGAATGCCCCCAATAGCGGCATCCAACGTGCGTTTGGCGGCCATCCGCACCGCCATTTCGAAACCCGCTTGCCCCATGCCCACGTTGCCCATCGGTTCCGAGGAAAGATCGAGCATCGTGGGGGCAAGTTCCTGGGGAGTAGCAAATTCCGCGGAAAAAATAGCGTCTTGTTCCATGGGCAGATCTAGCAAGCGCTCCACCATGGAAAGCTCGGGATACCTAGGCCTTTCTCCCGTGTTCAACGTCCAGCCCGTCCACGGCGTCATGAGTTTTTCCCGTAACGCCACGTCCGTGACGGCTTCCCGCCCCCGAGACCGCAAGGCAAGCTCCTCGACGCGCGCCAAAGCCCATCGTTTTCGAACGTCAGTACCGTCTGCGATACGCTCCCGTTTGACCAAGAGTTTCTTCGTTTCTTCACCGTTTTCACCGCGCCACCGGAGCGTGACCTCACGAGGCGCTTGCTCGCGCGTGCGTCCCACGGCAAATACGGTCGTTCCAGCCACCACCGCCTGCGCGTTCCACGGATATACCTGCTCGACATGAGGCCCAAGGTCGATCGCCACGGAGGCAACTGTCGGTTGCAGCGCATCGGCGAGAAGTTGATGAGCGGCTTCGGGTGCTTCGTTCGCGTTTTCGACGTGCAAGACCGGGCCGAGGCCACGCACCAGCGCCATGAGACCAAAGCGATTCGAGCGCGAACCCACGGATATCGCGCCGAGCCGTGGGGATCCTCCGGTTCGACGCGCCAGACGCGCTCTGATTTCCCTTGCTTGCAGATCCCCCACGGAAGGCCAGCCATCTCCTACATAGACGACCAGGCCCGCGGGGTCTTTGGGATCGAGACGATCCGCGGCGGCTTCGATGGCCAGTCCGAGGTCGGAAGCACCAGCGGGTTCGAGATCCTCGAGCGCTGTGATCACCGCTTTTTGACGCGCTTCATCCATGGCGCCGATCGCTTCCGGCCCCACGGATTGCGCGGCAATGTTGGCGCCCAACACCACCGCCTGGTCGTTGGGACCCAGGGAACGAACCAAGGTTTCCACGAAATTTCTTGCCGCATCGAAAGCTCCCGCATCCATGCTCGAAGAAGTATCCAGGACGATCGCAAGCCGAGCACCCCGCTTTCGCTCGGGCTCCGGTGCCTCCGCCCGAACGAGGACGTAAGAGCCTGCTTCATCATCGTCGTCGCCCTCCGCCATATAAAGCCGTGCCGGGCTTTTATCAGGCGCCATCTCCAGCTCCACCACGAAGTCCGCCGAAGGGCGGAAGTCCGACTTGCGCAGCATCACAACGCCGTTTTCGACGGTCGCCCCATGGCCACAGCGAATCGAACGGGGAGGCGTCACCGTGGTATCCACCTGCACCGAGAATTCACCAATCAACGGAGGCTCCGCATCGGAAGCGAGCGGGAACCGATACTCCACCACCACGCCATCGTTGGTTTTGCGACGCGGCAACCATTGCGCATAGCGCACCACCACATGCACCACGGACCCGGGGGAAATACCCCGCAACGTGCCACGAACCCAGCCATCGCCCGCCCATTCGAGCGTCGGTTCCGAAGTCGTTGCCGAGAAATTCGTGTCTTTCAACCCGATACGGCCTTCACGAAGAGAATCACCCACTCCCGCGGCAAATCCGGATACGATCGCTCCCGCGGGTAGCGCCATGCGAAAATCTCCCCACACAGGCTCGCTTCCCGCATGGAAAAACGTCGAATGCACGACCGTGGACGCCGTTTCCCCAATCACAGTAGCCGCAACGTTTTGTGATCGAAGGGTCAAGGGTGATCCTGGATCGCCGACTGTGGCCCCCGAGCTGCCCCATAAGGTTCCCACCGCCCGACGCATCGACCCGGTCGCGCTCCAAGGCGCTACCAGTCCTCCCGTCCAATCGTCAAAAACGCGGGCTGGCGCGACTTTGACCACGGTCCCTTCGATGGAAGCCGTTTCCCCCGTTTGCACGGTGTGGTCCTTGCCCGCCGCCTGCACCACAAGCTCTCCGGAAGCAGCGTAGACGGACGCTTTTTTCGTGTCCTGGGCATCGCGCTCGATACCCGCGTGACCGCCTGTCATGATCGCCGAAGCCTCCCCCAATTCGATGGTCGTCCGGGCTCCGATGGCACCTACGAGAAACAGACGCCCCCGCTCGAGTCGAAGCGTTCCCGCGGTCAGCGTCACCTTGGTATTTCCATCCACGATCGCCACCGTGCCATCGTCAAGACGCAGGCGGGCTCGCCCCTCAGGCTTGGTTTCGATGACCCCCGCATCCCCCACGCGGTGGGTTTGAAGCCGATCACTGCCGTTCAGCGAGACGCCTTCGTGAACGACCTGCAGGTCCGCGACGGAGGCTTCGATGGTTCCGTCTTTTTTGCAAGAGGCAAATACGACAAGCAGGGTGAGCCACAACCACCTGGTAACGTGAAAAATTCGGGTACTCATGGCTTCACCTCCATTCCGTCGACGCGGAAGCGGAGTGCGGCAGGACCTTCGGGGTTGAAGACGACGGGCACCCGAACGACTTTTTCGTCGGCTTTGCCCTCTTGGAAGATAACGGTGAGAAGAGCCTGGGCCCCGAGGCGGGCGATGTTTGTAAGATCGCGTTTTTCAATACGAATTTCTAGTACCATTCCATCTCTTCGCGGCAGGATGACCTGGGAAAGGCCCAAGGTCATGTCGCCTTCGGGCGCTGGCATCATCGAGCCGAGAGCGTTGCTCCACAGCGTGGGATGCAGTTCGGGATGGGACCATACCAGCACGGCGCGCGCGGTGTTTTCGGAACGATCGTCTTGGGAAAGCAGCCGCATGGTGCGTTGTCGAAGCAATTCGAATTCGTCATTCCGGTTTTCCGCTGCGGCTTGCACTCGTCCCCAGGCAAGGAAAACCGCGGCAAGAGAGCGCGCGGTGCGGGCCAGCCCTTGTGCATCACCCCCCGGAGCCCCGTCGTTACTCGCTTTTTCAGCCCATCGTACGGCTTCGTCGAGCTTGCCAAGCCCCTGGGCCGCCGAGGCTTGGAGCAAAAAGACCCCGGTTTCGTCCGGCGCGAGCCGGGCCAGGGTTTCGTATTGCCGCGCCGCTTCCGCAAACCAACCATGGCTCCGAAGCAGATCCCCCAGCCTGCGTCTTGCCACAGGCTCGTCGGGTGAATATTCGACGATTTCGCCGAAAGCTCTTCGTGCTTCCGCCTCGTCTTCCGATGCCAGCTCTTTCGACGCTGATCGCTTGGCAAGCCGCAAGTAAAGTTCGCCCACTTCGGTGAGCACGTGGGCATCTGCATCAGGGCGGTTGCGCAGTTGGCGGCCCAAAACACGAGCCGCGCTATCGTCGTTGGCATCTTCCAGGGCGTGAAGAAGTGCGAGCGAAAGGGTTGAATCATCTGGCCATTGAAGGCGAAGGTCTCGAAGCATGACGGCCCGAGCCGCCGGATTGGGCTCTTTTTTCATCAATTCCTCGAGCAATCCAGGGTCGACGGAGCGCAGGCCAAGCGCTTGATGCAATTGTCGCATCTCGTCGGTTTTGCGGATGCGTGACAAGATGCCGCGGTAAAGTGAATCCGCCACGCTTCGTTGGGCTTGCATGAGCCTCCAGAGCGCAACTCGTTTTTCCACGGTAGGCAAGGCATCGAGCATCATGGACAGAAGCCGGCTTCGTTCCGGCCACGCGGATGCTTCACACTGATTGATGGCTTGGTGGTAGACGGAAGCGACGGCCTGCGGCTCGCCCCTTGCGTTTCCGAGCCGTTCACGCCATAGGGCCACACGATCCGCCAGGGGGAGCTTGGACCCTTGCGCGCAAGGAACTACCTGGTGGGGGAGGTTGAGGTTGACAATAAACTGATGGATATTCAGGGGTTGCGATGGTTTTACCAAACCTTCGGGGGGAGAGAAAGTGATGGTATACGTCGCGGCAACCGGTCCCGAAGAGGCAGGAAACGACAGTCGCTCACACGCTCGCAATACGCAGGAAACGACACCAGCATCGGGAAATCCCGTATCCGCATCCCTTATGTTGGATAGGGAGCCGTCGGCGCCAATGTCGAAACGTAGGTTGATGCGTCCACGGAGGTTGGGATTGGATTGGAGCCCCGTTTCGTAACACATGCGAAAGGCCCCGTAGTTTTGGCGGAAGATTCGTTCGATGACGGGCCTGGGAAGCGGACCGGTGGCGTCAGCGACATCCATTTTCACCTTGCCGGATTGGCTCTGGTGCGAACCTCCCAGCCGCCCATGTCCGGAACCAAACCCTTGACCGATGCCTTCTCCTTTGCCTCCGCCGCCTGCTCCGATATTCATAATGCCGAGCATCGAATCAGCCGTTTTGTCGTCGTTGTCGGAACCTGTTTGTATGGCAGATCCGGCTACCGCCTCGGCGGTGGTGGTGGACAGGGGTGCTGGTTGGGCTTGGGGTGGCGGTGACGGGGCACCTCCACGGTCCTTCTCGCTTAGCGCACTGACCTTCGCCGTCTCGCCGCTTGAGTCAGTGGGCCCTCTAGCTGCGAATGTCGAGCTTTTGCGTCGCCCACTGCCCTCCTCGGCCTTCTTTTCGGCATAATCCTGCTGTTGCTCGAGTTTTACGGTCTCCGGGATGTCGCCGGGCGCCACCTCGGCGAGCGGCGCCGCTTCCATGGTGGCCGTCTTTTCCGATTTCGACTGGCATCCGGCAAGCAGCAACGAGTTAAGCCAGGCATACTTGCTTTCCGGTTCGGTGGGAAGCAGGGCGCCACGGGGGTTTTTGTCGAGATTTCGCTGATTTTTTCGAAGCTGCTCCAACTCATCCGACGACATTTCCTGAGTTGTTGGCACATAGAGCGATGTGTATGGTGTGATGATCCCACCGCGAACGCCGAGATCGACGAGTGCGGCTCTTCCCACACCGTCCGCGAGCAATTGCCGCAACCGGCCCGTGGACCAGCGAGCTTGTAAGTCACCAAAATCCGCGAGACGTTGAGGGCTAATGGCGAGGGTGTTATCCCCCGCGGGCGTGGTAATTCGGATGGTTTTGGGGGGATCACCGGTGAGTCGGCCCACGACGATGACGCTTTCGTCGGCGATGAGGGTTTTGAGTTCGCGGGGTACGAGCCGTTCGACAGCGGGCCCCAGGTCCACGTTCACGCCGAGCCAGGCGGGGCGTTCCGCTTCTTCGAGCAATCGCAAGGCGGTTCGAGCCGCGTCGGCGGCGTCATCCAACCGTTCCGCGAACCCGGCCTCCACCAGCCCTTCGATAATAGACATATCCGCATCTTGCCCAACGCCCAGCCCGAAAGTGCGGACAGGGCGCGGAAGTTTGGCAAGCCGCTCTTTCAAGTCCACCAGAGCCAGTTCCCCCACGGTGGGTTTACCATCACCGATGTAGATCAGAACCCCCCGACGCGCGGGATCCAAGCTTGCTGCGGCTTGCGCAATCATTGCCCCCAAATCCGTGGCGCCCCCCCGCTCCAGCGTGGCAAGCCCGATCGAAGCGTCTTTGCGAACCGCTTCGGTCACCGGACGAAGCTTATCCCAGCCGCGAACCACAGGACGTAACGTGGTATCCCCGGCAACGAGCAGGGCGCGATCTTGCTCGCCCAGGTGTGACAAAAGCGCATGAACCGCCGCTCGGGTCACCACCATCGAGGCGTTATCCATACCCGCGGAGCTATCCACCACCATGACGAGGTCGAGTCCCCCTTCCTGTTTTGGAATATCCGAGGCGCGAATGGGGATCGCCAGATAAGAAGCCTCCTCGATCGCTCGTTTTCTCGCTTCCGCCCGATCCGTGGGCGCAACCAATTCGAAATCCACCGTATGCGGGGCAAGGTAGGCTTGTGAACCCTTCGCCCCATCGTCGAATAATTCCACCGCAAGATCCGCGCGGGGCACCAAATCGTGAGCGCGAATCACAACCTTATCCTTCTCGATCACACCTTGCATTCCCGTGCGAACCTCTTTCGCCCCCGCTCGACCCAAGTCGAAGGTCGCTCCGAAAAATTCGATATGAGGAAGAGTCTCTTCCGCGCCTTCCGCGGCCATCGGAAACGTGTACAAACGTCGCTCACCACGGCTTCCCGTGCGTCCAAGCCATTGCGTATAACGAACCACGACACGACGGGTAGCGCCGGCAGCAATCGGGTAAAGACGAGCGCGATAGACTCCAGGGGAGTCCCACTCGAGCAAAGCCGGGTCTTCCTTGGAACCTTCATAAACATGGGAAGCGTATTGAGCCGCGGCCGCCATTTTTTCCTTGACGCGACCCCAGACGATGACACCTTCTCGATCTACGCCAAAGCGAGTCAACGATGCGCCGATGGGAACACGAAACGTGTAAACGCCTTCCACGGTTTGCGATGCCCCGTTGAAAAACATCTGATCGACTTCCGTGATCGCAAGATCTCCTTCGACCGATACGCGCACTTCCATGCGACGAATGGCAAGAGGCGTACGAGGCTGCCCTTGTTCTCCCGGCAAACGCGCTCCCACCGTCCCTACCCCAAAAGGAGCAGGCTCCGCGCCTCGATCCGTCGTGGCCAGACCTCCTGTCCAGTCTACCCACGCGAGCGCCGGTTGCACCAATGGCTTACGATCCCGAGCGAGTGACATACGCTCGCCGGGCCCCGCCCGGATTCCATCCGGCGTCCGCACTTCTCCGGACAATACATAAGCCTCGGTTTCCTCGCCTATCTCGAGACTCGCGCGCACACGGGATAGGTATAACGAGCCCACCGCAGACGTGATGGTCGTGACCTGATCATCGGGAGAGTCGATGAAGACCTGACCCTTTTTTACATGGATATCATCGACACCAAATACGACCGTGGCCGGACCTCGCAGGAGCACGGTGGAACCGCCATCGCGACGAAGCCATGCTAGAGCGTTGGGGGCAACTTCGATGGTGGAACCATCGGTGAGGCGTTCACGAGGTAGTATCGATCGAGAGGAGGCACCGGCGGGTGCTACCGTGATGGCGCCTCGGATCGCCCGAATTTCACCGAATGTTTGGGATTGGGGAGCCAATGATTGTTTCGGTCCGCACGAACCGATGATGAGCAACAGGAAGACAACGAGAACCGAATGCACGATTCGAGAACACGATGGCATGAGATGGACCCTCCAATGGCTCTAGCGTACCGGAACGGTAAGACCACGGACACAAGCAAATCTTGGTTGTTCCTTGGGAAGTCGGTCGACAAGGGGAAAATGTTGTAAAAACAATGGTATAGGGGCTTTTGGGGTCGCGACGGCGGCGGCGCTCTCGAGATGATTCGCCGTCAAATCGAAAGGATGTTCAGGGGGATTGCGGAAGCACTTTTCTGCCGTTGAACATGGGGCCGAGGTCGAGGGCCGTGAAGCCTGCTTTTCGCAAGGTTTTCGCGGCATAGGCGCTTCGCGCGCCGGAAGCGCAATAAACCACGACCGGTCTGGTTTTGTCCTTCAGCCGTTCGGGATGAAGATCGTTGACGGGGATATGGATGGCCCCTGGAAGATGACCCGAGGCAAACTCGGCTTCGGAGCGAACATCGATGAGCGTGGCACCCGAGCGCAAGGCTTCCGCAATGGCTTGGAGTTGTTTGGGAGAACGATAAGCTCCCGCCATTTTCCACAGCAAAAGCAGGGCGATCACGACGAAAAGGGGAACGATCCAGGGCTCCATGGCTGCCTTCTTGGGCAGGCAACGGGTCGTGGCAAGGTGGGGCGGTCGAATGTTTTTATGCAGGGGGGCAGGGCAGGAAGGAAGTGAGCAACTTAATGCTACTATGTTGAAATGATTCCCTTTTTTCTTGGCTCAGCGGCCCGGGACGATGGATGGCTACCCTTGTTTCGGACCAGGCCAGAGAGATAAGGCGCGTATCGAGCAAAGCGCGCCGGAGGCCGTCGTGAAGCTGCTGGTGGGGGTTGGGGCTGGACGACGTTACGCGGAATCGTTGGTGGAAGAGGGGATCTTCGGGAAAAGTGATTTCGCGAAAGCCCATCCAATTCGCGACACGATGCCATTTTCGGCGCGGTTGGACGAAGCCGCGATGGGTCCATGTCGGGGCAAGGTTTGCTTCGACGATGGCGTGGGTTTGGGTGAGCAGGGGTTGTTGCAAAGGTCCGGCGATCGGACGCGTTCCGAGTTCGTAGGAGAGGAAGGGAAGGTCTCCCACGCAAGCCTTTTGGCAGTGGTCGATGAATAGATGCAAAACCCCATGGTGGAACCAGGGCAACGCTCGTCGTTGCGCGATGAAATCCCGCGTGGATCCTGGCACGGAACAGGCGGTGAAAGGGCTGGTGAGGGGCATCGTCATGAGCGATATCCTGGGACAAAAAGGTGTACCGCAGCATGGTGGAACAGGAAATGAGGCATGTCGTCGTCCATGGGAAGGGTACCGCGTTGTGGGGCCAAGGCGCAACGTCATGTTGAGGGCAAGGGATGGGGTGGCGGTGGCCAGAGTGGGGGTGGCGAATGGTCGAAAAACGATAATTCATACATAAATCCAATAGGTTACAAAGTGGCTACCCCATCGGTTTTTCCGGATTGGGGTGGCGAACCGCCACCAGGCTTTTGGGGGAAACTACGGTAAACACCGCGAATTTTCGTGGGGTTCCGATGGCACGACGTTTGATAGAGCGGGGGATATGCTTGCTACTGCCCATACCACGGTATTGTTGGGAATGAACGCGCAGCCGGTCCGCGTAGAAGTTGAGTCTTTTCGCGGGGTTCCGAAGTTCGAATTGGTCGGCTTGCCCGAGGCCAGCGTCCGCGAAAGCTACGTGCGGGTGCGCTCCGCCCTCAATCAATTGGGGCTCAACATCGGGCAGCAACGATTGGTTGTCAACTTGGCTCCCGCCGACCTGCGGAAACCGGGGAGTGCTTTTGATTTGGCGATTGCTTCTGCCGCGTTGGCGGCGCTGGGGCATGTGAATCGAGAATCATTGCATGATACGTTGCTTCTTGGGGAACTGTCCCTTCATGGGGCGGTTCGCCCGGTACGAGGCGTGCTGCCTCAACTGATGGCCGCTCGAAACAACGGGATGCGCCACGCGATCGTTCCTGCGGGCAATGGTCGGGAAGCGAGCGCCGTGGACGGCATCGATGTCAAGGTGGCCGATACGCTGCACGATGTGCGGGAGCATTTGCGCGGACAGAGCCCGCTGCCATCACCGCAGGCCGTGGTTTTCGCTCCTTCATTTGATGAACGGCTTGACCTCATCGATGTCAAGGGGCAACCGGGAGCGCGTCGAGCGCTGGAAATCGCGGCCGCGGGAGGTCATCATTTGTTGATGATTGGGCCTCCTGGGGGAGGCAAGACCATGTTGGCGAGGCGACTTCCCTCGATCATGCCGCCGCTGACCTATTCCGAAGCGCTCGAGGTGACCGCGATTCATTCGGTGGCGGGGCTGTTGCCCTCGGATTCAGGGTTGGTGACGATTCGACCTTTTCGAGCGCCTCATCATACGGTGAGCGACGCCGGATTGGTGGGTGGAGGTGCGCCACCGCGTCCCGGAGAGGTTTCCCTTGCCCACCAGGGGGTGTTGTTTCTCGATGAATTGGCGGAGTTTCGCCGCAGCGCCATCGAGGCCCTTCGCCAACCCCTGGAAGATGGCCAGTTGACCATCGCAAGAGCCAAGGAAAGGGCAACCTATCCCGCGCGCCCGATGCTCGTGGCCGCGGTCAACCCTTGCCCGTGCGGGTACGCGGGGGATTCCAGTGGCCGGTGTCAGTGTGGAGAGCATCGGATTCACGCGTATCGCGCAAAACTCTCGGGCCCTTTGCTGGATCGGATTGACCTGCACGTGCATGTGCCGCCGGTCGATGTGACTTTCCTTCGCGAAAGGCCCTGCGGAGAAAGCTCGGCGACCGTACGTGCTCGGGTCATGGCCGCAAGAGCGATCCAGGCACGGCGGCTCGAGACGGGGCAGGTGGAAAGCCGCTGTAACGGCGCTCTATCCTCGCGAGAACTGGATGCCGTGGCCCTGCCCGATGCGCAAGGGATGAAACTGCTGATCGCTGCCGCCGAGCGGCTTGGCCTGTCGGCCCGGGCCTACGGAAAAATCCTTCGTTTGGCCCGAACGATCGCGGACTTGGAATCGAGTCCCGATGTGCGCTCCGTTCATATTGCCGAGGCGATTCAAGGGCGGGTTCTCGACCGAGGGCCCGTGCTGGGTTGACCGTCCGGGCGTTGGGGCTCGGCGGAAATCACATGAGCAGGGGACAGGTATGCGTTTGCGCAACGCCGCGTTCCCTACAAGGAGAAAAAGTCATGTTGCATCTAGAAGAAAAGCTCAACAGTATTCGTGGGTTGGTGAGTGGCATCGAAAAAGCCTTTGGAAAAGGGGCGATCATGCAGCTTGGGGATGAGCAGACGACCGCGGACATCGCGGTGATTCGAAGTGGATCCCTTGCCTTGGACGAGGCGCTGGGTGTGGGTGGATATCCGCGAGGACGCATCGTGGAGATCTACGGTCCCGAAGCGAGCGGAAAGACCACGTTGACGCTTCACGCCATTGCCCAGGCGCAGGCGAACGGCGGAATTGCCGCCTTCATCGACGCGGAACACGCTTTCGACGTGAGCTACGCGCGAACGCTTGGTGTGGACACGGAGAAGTTGCTGGTCAGCCAGCCGGATAATGGGGAGCAAGCCCTTGAAATCGTGGAGATGTTGACGCGCTCGGAGACGGTCGATCTGGTCGTGGTCGATTCGGTGGCCGCTCTTACCCCCAAAGCCGAGATCGAAGGGGATATGGGAGATCAGCATATGGGCCTTCAGGCCCGCCTGATGAGCCAAGCCCTTCGAAAACTGACGGCCGCCGCGCATCGTACGGGCACTACCCTGATGTTCATCAATCAATTGCGGCAAAAAATCGGTGTCGTTTTTGGAAGCCCCGAGACGACCACCGGCGGAAATGCCCTGAAATTTTACGCCAGTGTGCGCCTGGACGTGCGACGAATCGGCCAACTCAAAGTAAGTGATACCGTCGTGGGCTCAAAAACCCGTGTCAAAGTCGTAAAAAACAAGCTGGCCCGTCCGTTCCAGGAAGCCGAGTTCGATATCCGATGGGGCACGGGCATCGATAGCGTTTCCGACCTGCTTGATATGGGGATGCGCTCGGGCGTCGTGACCAAAGCCGGTTCCTTCTTTTCTTTCGGTTCGGAGAACCTTGGGCAGGGTCGAGAAAAAAGTCGTGAAACGTTGCTGGTACGGGAAGACCTTCGACTTGCCCTCTCCGATGCCATCCGGGTAGCGGGTTTATCGAATTCTCTCGCTGCCTAGAAGGATAAATATTCAATAAATTCAATATATTACACGATAACCACAAGGCGTGGACGGCGCATTTCGGCCCTTGGGCCCCCCCGAAATCTCAGCTTTGGTGTGCGGAATCCGGGTTTGGGGGAAGCGTCGGGGCCGATGGGCAGAAGGGTCGGGGCCGAGGTGTCGTGAATCCATGATAACCTGTTGAATTTATGTAATATTTGTGTGTCCGGGCATGACGAGACGATATCTGGAGCGGGGCTTACGCCGCGCGGTGCATCGATGCCGAGCATCTGCTCTTGCCCGATGCTTACGGTGTCGATACGCTAGCCGACCTCATGATGGATCTCATTTCTCGACCCCGCCGCAACCGCAAGTCCGAAGCCATTCGTGCTTTTCACCGTGAAACCGTCTTGGCTCCCCAACACCTCGTCTATCCGGTTTTCATCCATGATGGGAAGGGGACGCAACCCATTGCATCGATGCCTGGCTGCGCGCGGCTGAGTCTCGAAGCGCTGCTTGCCGAAGCGGAAGGTGCGTTATCCGAGGGTGTTAGTGCGATGGTATTATTTCCGGCCATTGCGGATGAACTCAAGTCCAGCCAAGGGGAGGAGGCCTACCGTGCCGATGGTCTGGTTCCACGGGCTATCCGTGCGCTCAAAAACCGTTTCCCCGAGTTGATTGTCGTCACCGATGTCGCCTTGGACCCCTATTCGTCCGATGGGCACGACGGCATTGTGCAGGGAGGCAAGATCCTCAACGATGAGACGGTGGAAGTCTTGTGCAAGCAGGCGCTGTGTCAGGCGCAGGCCGGTGCGGATATCATTGCGCCGAGCGACATGATGGATGGTCGGGTGGCAGCGATTCGCGATACGCTCGACGACGCGGGATTCACCGATGTTTCGATCCTGTCGTATACGGCCAAGTACGCATCGGCTTTTTATGGTCCGTTCCGGGATGCGTTGGATTCGGCCCCCAAATTTGGTGACAAAAAAACGTACCAGATGGATCCCGCCAATGCTCGGGAGGCGTTGCGTGAACTCGCCCTCGATGAGAGCGAAGGCGCCGATATGGTCATGGTCAAACCCGCCGGACCTTATCTCGATGTGATCCACCGAGTGCGCGAGTACACCACCTTGCCTGTCGCCGCGTACCAGGTCAGCGGTGAATACGCCATGCTCAAAGCCGCCAGCCAAAACGGGTGGCTCGAAGAAAAACGCGTCGTTCTCGAAAGCCTGCTGGGAATTCGTCGCGCCGGGGCCGATGTGATCCTCACCTATTATGCGCGTCAAGCGGCAAGGTGGCTGCGACAGTAGCGTCCCCATCCCCTCGAAGCGGTCGGGTTTTCGACGCCTGTCGTGGAGAATCGTTTTCCCCGTGCATGGCCGGGTTTGTTGTAACTATTTGAATATAAAATGAAATTTCATAGTAGGGCTCTGTCTTCTCGACAGCGGGGCTAGATTCCGAACAAGCATCTTCGAACGTGGCCCTTGGTGTATTAGCATGGGCGGGTCATGCTTCCCGAGGAAGCTCAACTCGAAGCTCTCCGTGATCAAGTCGTGGGTGGTTTCCTGACAGGAAGCCGAGGTGTCCGGTATTATTTGCGTGATCTGCTCGGCGAGGGGGGGCAGGGCTGGGTATACAAAGCGAATTACGATGAGCCGGATGGCATGTGGGTCGTGGTCAAGCTTCTTCGACCCGATAGCGTCAATCCGGAGGCGCTGCGAAGGTTTCAGCGGGAAGCAGAAGTGCTGCGTATGATGGGGATGCAGCCCACGCCCTGTCCGCACGTGGTTCGATTCTACGATCATGGCATCACGCGTTTTCATGTTGGCGAAGGGGCGAGCGCGCGGGTGCTGGATCTTCCGTTTACGGTGTTGGAGTATGTCGATGGCATCACGCTGGCGGATGTGATTGACGGTTCGCCTGGCAAGGGGCTTTCGGTGGGGCGAGTGCGGCGGATCCTTCGTCAGGTGGTACGGGCTTTGGAAACGGTTCACGCCCATCGCATCGTGCATCGGGATTTGAAGCCTTCGAATATTCTGCTCATGTCTCAATCGCGACAGGAGGTGGTCAAGGTAACGGACTTTGGGTTGGTCAAGCTGGTGGACTTGAAGATGAACCAGACCACGGCGTTTGCGGGAGCGACGTTGGGTTATGCGCCTCCGGAACAATACGAACACGGCAATGAAAGGGTTTCCGAACAATCCGACGTTTTTAGTCTTGCGGCGATTTTATTCGAGTGTTTGGCGGGGCGCGCCGCGTTTCCCTATGCGGACGGTGATCCGCCCCTGCGTGTGATTACGCAAATCATCATGGGGGCGCGTCCTTCCCTCGCGGATTGTGCGAATAACCTCTCCCTCGAACTTCAAGGCCAGGATGATCTCATTCAGCGTTTGGATCGAGCGATTACCCAAGGGCTTCAGCCTGACCCCTCGAATCGGCAGCCAACCTGCCGCGCGTTTTGGTCGGAAGTCGAACCTGTCTTGCACGGGGGAGAGCGTCGCACCGTGAAATTGAGCGGGATCGGCTTGAACCGTGCCGAGGTGTCGGGAGTTTTGGACCGACGGCAGAGTCATCCGGACAACAGCAGTCTCACGGATGCTCCTACTCGGTTGGGTCATGGGCCGCGGCTGATCGTGCTTTCCGACGCCCTTTCACAATTGGGTCTTCGAAGCGCGCTATTTGGAGGAGATGGGACGGTATTGGCTGTGGGACCGGAGGGACTGTATCGTTGGTCCCAACGGTCTTGGTCCGTGCTTCCAACTCCCCCGGGCCTTTTTATGCCAGACGTTCGTGCCATGATTCGCACGCCCGATGGCTGCAGTTTGTTGATGGGCGACCACGGGATGGTCGTGACGCTATTTCCGGATGGGCGACCGGTATGGTGGCCCCTACGACAACCGGATCTGAGGGTATTCGGCGCGTGGATGGATCGTCCCGACGAAGCGTTTTTGGTGGGGGAAAACACCGCGGGAGGTGGCTTTTTCTTGCATCTTTCTCGACAACGGGAATCGGAAATCCAACGGATCGATACGCCCACCGTGCTGCGCGCCATCCAACGAACCGCAGGGGGAAAGCTCATCGTTTGCGGAGATGGAGGAGCGCTTTTCCTTTGGCAATCCTCCATCCTCGAACCGATGGCGTGGGAGCGAACGGGACACTTGCGAGCCATGGCCGCCCGTCCCAACGACGGGCTGGCTATCGTAGGAAGCGGTGGACACGCCTTGCATATTTCCCCTTCCATGCGTGTATGGATCGAACCTGTCCAAACCACCCGGGACCTGACAGCCGTTACCATGGGTTTCGATGGCGCCTTATGGGCCGTCGGGGAGGAAGGACGCGTGTTGCGTCACGACGGGACGACATGGGTTCGCGTGAGTCCATCGACGCCGATTCCCGCTCGGTTGATCGGGGTGGGTGCCACGTCTTCCGGTGTTCTTGTCCTTGGTGACGACGGCCTTGTCGTGGGAGTGCAATGATGGTTGGTGACGCAAGGCGAGGAAGCGGTGGGATGCTAGCCAGCCCTTGCCGTTGTCGGATTCCCCTTATCTGATGGCGAAGGAAAACAAGGGTCCATGGCATGCGAAAATGGTGCGGATCGTGTCGATCTGGACGATTGCCATTCACCTTCCTTGGGCCATCGCGTTGGCCCTGGCCTTGGTTCGCTGGCTTGGTCTGCTGTCCTATGGCGTGGCGATGGGGGCCGTGCTCCTTGCTTACGCGCTTCTCGAACCTCTTGTATTCTATCCGCTTCCGGATAAACCACGGCCAGCATGGCGTGTCGATGCCCTGGAGCGCCCGTATTTCGTTCATGTTGCATCCGTTCACGTCAGTGCCGTGGGATGGTTGTTCAATATATTGAATTTACAATGGAAAATAGATCTTTGGCTCGGCCCTTTCGTGGCGTATTTCATGGCCTTGTGGGTGTTCGGATGGGGTTCGTTCGTCACCTCTCGACGGCTCAGGATTCGGCATTTGACATTATCCGTTTACGGATTACCCGCGGCCTTCGAAGGATATCGGATCGCCCATATTTCCGATATCCATCTGGGCGGATTTACGCCTCCTTCCCAGGTGGCTAACTGGCTCGAACGCGTTCGAGCCGTTCCCGTCGACCTGACCGTCATCACCGGCGATGTCGTGACGAGCGGTGTCCAATTCCATGAATCCATCGCGAGTCTTCTCGGGACCTTGCGTAGTCCCGACGGCGTATTTTTCGTGCCAGGCAACCATGACTACTTCGGCAATGGGATGCCGCTTTTCGAACTACTCGAACGACACCGCGTTCGTGTGTTGCGAAATGAGCAGGTATTGCTAACCCGCAACGATGCCCCGCTGCTGATCGCAGGCATGGACGATGTGTGGACGGGCCGTGGTGATTTGGCTGTCACCCTATCGCAACGGCACGACCGATGTACGATACTTCTCGCGCACGATCCCATCGTTTTCGATGATGCCGCCCGCTTGGGCGTGAGCTTGATGCTCAGCGGTCACACCCATGGCGGACAGCTTGCCCTTCCCGGACTTGCTCGGCACGTCAACCTTACCAAAAGGGCGAATCGCTATAGCCTGGGTGTATATCGAAACGGACGGTCTACCTTGGTGGTGAGTGGAGGATTGGGCTGTACCGGACTTCCGATTCGCGTTGGCGTTCCTCCGGAAGTCGGCGTGATCACCTTGGTGTGCGCGCGTTGCACCGATGCTCCGAGCGCTTAGCGGTCCACCGCATCTCGATTTGCCTCCGGGGGTTTACGCAACGACGAAAGGTCCACCGGTTCTTCGCAAAGCACCACGACGAGTTTTCTTGGTCCGTGCGCGGGAATGACCAGGACCTTTTCCACATCCGCGGTTCGGCTTGGACCGGTCACCAGCACCTGATAGTCGCCCCACGCGCCAGACTTGCGTTTCACGGAGCGAGCGACCAGTGCATGCGCCACGGTGGGCACGATCTGACTGGGCCGGGCCACCACGATATGGGTTTCCGCAAGCATGATCGGATGACCCTGGGATCGATCTCGCATATCTACCAACACGCCCCCCGTATCCGCGATCAGCATCTCGGCGCGCGTGATCCCCAACGTATATTCTCGTTTTTCCGTCGTCTCTCCTTGGATGGCAATCGTATGCGGGTCATGCTCTTCCATGCGGATTCGCAAGTATTCTTCGGCCACCAATGCTGCATCGAAGAGCTGAATCTCGCTCGTGTTTTCCGGACCGAGTTCGAGCATCCGTTGCTGAAAGAGGGGAAGCAAGTCATCGGGTGAATCGACAGGCTCCGGCGCGGAAGCTTTTTCGGTCATCGCCGATTTTTTCCAGGACTCACTGGTGTCGGTAGCAGGGCGATCCACGTGCTGGCGCTGCCACCATCGTCGAAAGGATTCTTTGGCCGGTGGTGGAAGTGTTCGGGATTCGAGCCATGCTTTGCCGGTGGGATGCAACGCAGCGAACTTGCGAACCAGCGGATAAAGACGGGTTCCCCGATCCATGCGGCTTGCCTTGTGCATCGCGGAAGAAGCCAGACGCAGGGGCCATCGAAGCGAATCCGGACCTCCTTTTTGCACGATCCGAGCGCGCATCGTGAGCAGATGGTCGTGCAAGGGGATCTGCACGGGACAGGCTTGGGTACAAGCACCGCAAAGCGAGGATGCGAACGGCAGGTCTCCAAACCGGTCCATGCCCTCGAGATGGGGCATCAATAGCGCGCCAATCGGTCCGGGATACGCCGCACCGTAAGCGTGTCCCCCCACGTTGCGATACACCGGGCATACGTTCATGCAAGCTCCGCAGCGAATGCACGTAAGAACATCGCGCAGTTGCGTGTCCGCCATCAGCTTGCTTCGACCATGATCGAGCAAAACCACATGCATGTCCGGATGCGCATCCGCAAGAAGAGACACATAACAGCTCTGCCGTTGTGCCGTCGCGGAAACGGGAAGTAGCCGCAGCAATACCCCCAGATCTTTCTCCGTCTCGATGAGCTTGTCGACACCCGCCAAGACGATATGACGTTTGGGCAGAGCGGTGGTTAAAAGGATATTTCCCTCGTTTTCGAGCAAGACGACCGTACCGGTTTCCGCCACGAGGAAGTTGGCGCCAGAGATACCCACATCCGCTTGAAGAAAGCGTTCACGAAGGTGCTTTCGTGCCGTGAGGGATAGATCCCGGGCAAGACGATTGCGGGTTTGGTCATCCACGAGCGCAGGATCGTCGATCCAAGCAGGCACCTGCATGCCGAGTTTGTCTCGGAAAATGCGAGCGATATCCTCGGTGGAAAGATGAATGGCGGGAGCGGTGACATGCGAAGGAGCTTGTTCGGCAAGTTGGACGATCAACTCTCCGAGATCGGTTTCGGTGACTTGGGCGCCAGCTTGTTCGAGGGCGTGATTGAGATTGATTTCCTCCGAGGTCATGGACTTGCTTTTGATGACCTTTTTCCCTGTCGCATTTACTAAATCAGTAATAATTTCACATGCTTCCGTGGGTGTCTTGGCGAGGCTGAGTCCGATTCCGCGGGCCTTGAGCGCCCGCATGAAAGTTTCGAGCAAGGCATCATGATGGTCGAGGGCGCGCAGTCGAGCCTCTCGGGCGCGGTGACGGAGGCTATCCCAGTCCGGCATTGATTCGACCAGCCGGTCGCGTCCGTGGGTGGTGTGCAGGGTGGCTTTATGGACTTTGTCGCCAAGCCCGGGTTCGTTGAGTTTGGCGATTGAGGCTTGTCGAAAACCATGGGCGCTCATGTTGCCTCCAGGCCGGAAGCCAGCACTTCAGCGACATGCACGAGTTTGGGGCGAGGGATTTTTTGACGGTCGAGCAGTCCACCAAGGTGCATCGAGCAACTCGAGTCGGTGGAGATGACGAAATCGACGTCGGCCTGGCGAATGGGCCCGAGTTTTCGCTGCCCCATGGCCGTGGAGATTTCGGGGAATTTGACGGAGAAGGTTCCGCCAAAACCGCAGCAAAACGAGTCGGAAGGGGTGGGTACGACACACAGGCCTTGGACCGAGCGCATCAGCGTATGCACGGCGTTTTCGATCCGCAGTTCCCGAAGGGCGTGACATCCGATATGCAGGGCGGCGCGACCCTCGAAACAAGCGCCCAGGTCCGTGACGCCCACTTGATTCACGAGGAATTCGCAGAGTTCGAAAACCCGGTGGCTCACGGGAGAATCCACGAGCTGTGGGTAATGGTGGCGCACCATGGCGGTGCAAGAACCGGACGGGCAAACGATGGCATCGAAGGGGCGAAACACCTCGCAGAAATGCCGGGCCAATTCGCGAGCTTGTTCTCGATGACCCGCATTGAAATGAGGTTGGCCGCAGCAAGTTTGTTGTTCGGGATACTCGGGCCGCAGCCCGAGATGCTCGAGAATGTGGACCGTGGCGATGGCCACGGAGGGATAGAAGCTGTCGACGAAACAGGGGATGAAAAGGCCGAGTCGCACGAGGGCAGTTGTCGTTGGTGTGAGGGGAGATGTCAAACGGCCGGTGCGTGGTTTGCGTCAAGCGCGCGAAAGTACCACATTCTTCCGACTCCATAGCGTTTGGCATCCCGGTGGGGATCCACCTCGTGGCGTCGGCTGTCATAAGCGAGCATGCATTGTTCGAAGTCGATCCCCTCTCGCATTTGCATGGCTTGCCCACCGGGGCCGGCCACGAGAGTAAGTCCGACGACCCACGCTTCTCCGCCGAGTTTTCCGGTGCTGTCATCGATGAACCAGGCGCCGCAATGGCTACAGGTTCCGACGAGTGTCGAGGAAAAACGGCAATCCGGCTTCGGTCGAGGTATTTTTTTCTGGCAAAACCCGCAATGAGCCGGCTGCGGTTGGGAACGTTTCGGAATCTTGTTCGGATCGATTTTTTTTCTGGGGCCTAGCTTCAACATTTCGTTCGGTATCGGAGAATTGCGGATGACCGATGGCCGTCGGGATGAGATTACCACGCAAGGATGCAGCCAACGCTTGACATTGCACGTGCGATTGATAAATAACGCGGCCCGGCTCTGCTGAGTCTGGCGAGGTAGCCAAGTGGTTAGGCAACGGTTTGCAAAACCGTCAAACGCCGGTTCGAATCCGGTCCTCGCCTCCATCGTATTCGAGGGGTTTTTCGTATCACGCGGTGATGTGCCGTGGTGTAGGAAATGGACGTCGTCGCGCAAAAACGCGCGGTGAGCAAAGCACTTTGCCTCATCCCGCATCATTGTGAGAAGATGTCTCCTCGTATGGATGCACCGCTGCCACTCGCCGGGCGTTACCGCTACCTGCGGGGGCTACGAGGAGCCTCCTCGGGTCTGATATGGCTCGCGTCGGATTCCGTCGCGGGGCGCACAGTCGTGGTGTCTTCCGTGACACCCATTCGCGTGGCGGGTTTGAAAAACGGATTGGGACTGACCCACCTTCATCTTGCCACGCTGCTCGACCTATTCGATGACATCTCTCCCGGCCAAATCCCAGGTCGTGTGGCATTACGACCCGGTATGGCCATCGCGGTAGCCGAACATATCGCGGGTCAAACACTGCATGAGCGGTTGGAATCCACCCCGCTGTCCCTGCATCGCGCCGTAGGTGTGGTGGCCAATATCGCCAATGCCCTGCAGGCGCTGCATGCCAAAGGAAGCGTTCATGGAGCCCTGTCTCCTCGAAGCATGGTCGTGTTGCGTAACGATGGCGGTGTCGTGCCCGTGCTCACCAACCTGCGGGCCGCCGCCAACGGCGCCTACTGCTCGCCAGAACGTGTCCGAGGAGGTGGACCGAGCACCGATGACGATGTTTGGGCGCTTTATTCCACCTTATTTGCCGCTATGACCGGCGATGCCCCCTTCGAGGGAAAAACTCGCGAAGAACTGGCCGCTTCCATCTTGTCCGGCACCGTCCCCAACTTGGTCGTCCACGGTGTCGATGATCCCGACCTGCAAGAAATCATTCGACTCGGGTTCCATCCGGATCGCAACGCAAGGCAAACCTCCGCCGCGGTTCTCGAAAATGTCTTGACCGCATGGCTGCGTGAACATCCCTCCGAACATCAAGAACGCGTCTCCATCTCCGCGCCCTTCACCAGCTTGCCGCCCCCGCCCATCGATGACGAAGACGTCGCGGAAGGACATCGTACGCTTGCCGTTGCCTCGATCTTTTCTTCAGGAAATAACGCCAGTTCGTCAAACGCGGACAACGACGATGACGATGATCAAGCGACGATTCTGCTCGATGCGAAAGCCAATGTGGCCGCCGCGATTGCCACATTCGGTTCTCCCCTCGGTCATCCCGACGATGATGCGACGTTGCAAGATCAGCTTCCCACCAACGTGATGTCCACTCCCGAACTCGGCGCGATGCTCGAGCGGATCGAAGCCGAATCGGCACGCGCGCCCATGCCGAGTGTGACCCGTTCCATGGATCCACAAGTCATCGATTCGTTTCGAGCGATGTCCAGGGAACAAAGCGATCCTCAGGGAGCAGACGAAAACAGTAATCTAAACGCAGCTTTACCACCGCCTGCTGCGATCGCTCCACCGCTTGACCCGGTCGCTCCACCGTCTGACGCGATCGCCATGGACGATCAGGTCCTTGCCGCCGCGCCCGCTTTCCCCGTTTCTGGCCCACAAAAAGGGTGGGGACCGTCCGAGCCTACCCCGCCTGTCATCGATCCGGAAAGCTTGCCCTTGGCAACGGAGCCCCTTGTGCCGGAACAGGACTGGATCGATCCCGCTGCCGTAAGGGCCTCACTCTCCGACCCAGAACCCACTTCCAAGAAAAGCAGTGCCTTGCGATGGGTGTTCGGAGGTTTGCTGCTGATGGTCATCGCGGCCACCCTCTCTTTCATCCTTGCTGTCGTGGTTTCCGGAGGAACCCTGCCCGCTCCCATCTCCTCGTTGCCACGTGTGTTCCGATCGCTCTTCCACCCCGCTGACGACACCTCCCACGCTGCCACCAATCCGGCATCGAACGAAATCCCTCCAGCGCCGGCATCAAGCTCGTCCGCGCCGGAGCAGGCTTCCGCCAGCGCTTCTGCCGAAATGATGGCTTCTGCCAGCGCTCCCCCCACTGCCCTTTCCGAAGAGCAACTGAATGCGTGTGCGCAGGACTTCTTTCCCCCAAATACCTTCATCCGCACCGTTTCCTTCGACTTCCTTTGCGCCAACGATAACCCACGCAAATCCGCGGTGATGCTGCACCAACAAATCATTCATGCAGGGGCCGGCAGCGTCACCGACGGCATGCGCCTGTGGTCCTCGCTGAGTTGGTACGAACTCGTCGTCGTGACCATGATTCGTAACGCTTGCTGTCCAGGCGCCGCACCCCTCGTATTGCCAGAACCCGGAGAACCCTGCGCTTCCATGGTCGATGTCCTTCAGGACGCCAGTCGTGGACCATGCACACAACCACATCTCGGACAGCGAATTTCCCGCTTCGAGGAATCCGTCCGATGCTTGTACGCCCATGATCGTCCTCGACCTTATCGGTACCAAGGCTTGCTCAATTCGCATCAGCGCGCGACCTTCGAAGAATTCGCGGGGAGAATACCGCCCGCTCGCTGCGCTCCCCCATGAGGCGATCATCACGCGTCCGAACGCTTGGTGTTCATATAAAATCAATATAAATTTCAGTTGGTTACAACAAGTTCATCGCATGGTGCCGCGAACGAAACCCACGCCGAATTGCCATTCAGGAGAACGCCATGAGCTGGACGTGGTTCATCTACTCCACCCGGTCTATGAAAGAGACTCTCGCCCTCATCGATGATGCCAACGATGTCCTCGACGCCTGGGCACGAGCGCGTGGGCCCGAAGGCGACGAAGAGCGAATCGGTACGTGCGGCACCATCGAACCAGGAGGCCCCATTCCCACCACGACGCAGATGCGTGGCATTCTTTCCCCGCGCGGTCACGCTGCCGATCCCATTGTCGAACGACTTCGATCGTGTCGCTCGTCCATTGCTCTCGACCGAATTCGTGGCACCGGCTTGGAACATCCCCTGCAAGTATCCGTCGTTGGCTATCTGCTGCAACGCGCCGGTCCATCCGTGGTCGATTGGGGCGACTACCAACTCGTCCTCGGAGAACAGGCTCTCGCTTATGTACTTCAACTGCCTAACCATGGGCCACTCGATGAGCAGCCTCCACCTTCCGACCATCCCTCCTCCCCGCTGCAGAACCCCCTGCAACAGCGCGCCATCGCCTTGCTCGATGCACTCGAACAAGCGCATGCCGATGTCGATCGGGCCATCGACTTCGACCGTCTCGCGCGCTCGTTTTCCGATATCCAATCGCGTTACATCAGGTTTCTGCTCGAAGAGGGCGCCGTAGACGACGCTTCCGCTGCTCGCCATCTCGGCATCAGCGAATCCGTCCTCGACCAACAAGCCGATGCGCTGCTGATCGCTTTACACAACCTGATCGACCCTTGAGTCTGCCATCTCCGTCTTTCTACCCATCGCATCTTCCCCCGTGATGGATGTGGTGATTGCGAATTACGCTGAAGTGTCCTGAAGGATCCCTTGTCGCAGTTCCAGCCACGAGTCGTGTTGGCGCTGTCTAATAAAAATATCGTAAATACAATCGTTTACCTCTGACATATGCCGCAGGATCGCTTTGGCGCGACCCGCCACCGTCCGTTCCCCCAGCCCCTTGGCCACGCACGCATCACCGTAGGAAACGAGCCAGGCCAGGCGATGTCGAGGCTGCCAGGGCACTTCCGACAATCCTTTGAGCCACCGAAATAACTCAGGCTTCGCAAGGGCCCCCCGGCCGATCATGAAACGTTCGCAGCCGGTTTGCTCCGCACATCGGGTCATATCTTCCACGCTTCGAATATCCCCATTCGCCACCACGGGAATCGTCACCGCGCGACGCGCTTTGCCGATCGCTTCCCAATCCGCTTTTCCCTCGTAGAGCTGTTTTCGCGTACGCCCATGCATGGTGAGCCATCCCGCGCCGCCTTGCTCCACGGCCTGCGCAATCGCGGGGGCTTCGTCGGTACGAGACCAGCCGGCCCGCACCTTGGCCGATAGGGCAATGGACGACGGTACCGCATCTCGCACCGCGCGAATGACGCGTGTGATGCGACGAGGCTCTTCGAGCAACGCCGCGCCCCCATCGTGCCGATTGACCCTCGATACGGGGCAACCGAAATTGAGATCGATTCCCATGGCACCCGCATCCACCGCGCGCCGGGCGGTTTCGGCCATGAGCGATGGATCGCTTCCGAGCAATTGGAGCACGACCGCGGTACCGTGGCGTGTGCGTCCTCCCGTGGCCATTTCGGGACAGATGCGAAGCAACGAATGCGCGGGCAGAGGCAAATGGCTGACCCGCGCGTACACGCTCACGCAAGTATCGATACCTCCGAGTTGGGTCAATGCCTCGCGAAATATCGAATCGGTAATTCCCTGCATGGGGGCAAGAAGCAGGATGGGAGCTGTCATGGGAGCGCGCTTTTCAACATCATCGACAATGGGAAATGGGCTGCTTGCGAAGGACCATGACCCTGTCGAAATCGTCTATCCTCGGGTCGTAACGTTGGGGCGGCCTTGGTGCCTTGGGTATCATGGAACCTCGCGGATTCGAGCGGTGAGGAAAAAATCGAAGCGTGAGGCGTGGCCATCCCTAGGGTGGAATGGGATAATTAATATGTAATTACAATGGGCTACGTGATTAGTGGCACCTGTTCCGACGAGTCTTCGGAGGTGACAGCTACGACTTCCGCGCTCAATCGCCCTTTGGATAGCCGCACCGTGACCATATCCGCAACAGCAACGTGGGAGGCATCCATCAACGTTTGGCCGTCGGGCCGAGCCACGATGGCATAACCGCGGGCCAAGACGGCGAGGGGTGACAAGGCTTCGAGCCGGGCGCTGGTTTTGGATAACGCGGCTTGTTGGGATTGCATCTTGGCCTGCATCGCCGAAGCGATGCGAAGCCGCAGCGAATCGAGATCGCCTCGCGTCTTTGCCAATACCGTCGACGGATGCCGCGCGATCAGCCTCTTTTCCCATTGCTCTAGCCTGCTACGACTCGAGATCTGCTTGGCCCGAAGGGCCCCTTGCGCGCGTTGTATCAGGTCATCGAGTCCCTGTGCACGTTCATCCAACGAGCGTTTGGGATCGCCCAGCCGAGTTTGCAGCTTTTCGAATGCTATCCTGTCCTCACGAAGGTGTGTCGTCATCGCACGCTGCATTCGTGTTCGAAGATGGGTAAGCGAGCGTGCGCTTTGCTGTCGGTCCGCAACCACCATTTCCGCGGCTTGCGATGGTGTGGCGGCTCGTGCATCCGCTACCCAATCCAATAGGGTGACATCCAATTCGTGTCCGACGGCGGATATGGTGGGGATTGGACAGGCAGCGACGAACCGTACCAGGCGTTCATCGTTGAACGCCATCAAGTCTTCCAGCGAGCCGCCTCCTCGGCCCACGATGATCACGTCGAGTCCTTGCACGCGTTGCAGCATGCCGAGCGCGGCCATGAGACTGCGTGGCGCCTCTTCGCCTTGCACTTGTGCGGGAGCTAGCAGGATATTGGGGGAGCCCCGGCGGAACGCGACACGAATGATATCGTGGATGACGGCGCCTGAAGCGCTCGTGACCACACCGATGCGGTGTGCATCGGTGGGGATGGGGCGTTTGCGAGCAGGGTCGAATAGCCCTTCTGCTCGCAATTTTTCTTTGAGTCGCTCCAACGCTTCGAGCAGCGCGCCTTTTCCCACGGGACGCGCGGCTTCCACGACGAACTGAAGTTTGCCCCGAGGCGCCCATACCGTCGCTTTTCCACGAGCCATGATTCGCGTCCCGTCGACCAGGACACGACGGACTCGCAGGGCGTCATCGCGATAGGCCACGGCTTCGATCATCGCGTCTTGTTGCTCGTCTTTGAGCGTGAAGTACATATGGCCCGAACTAGCTGTTTTTACGGCCTGGACTTCCCCCTGGACCCAAACGCCCCCACTCACTTTTTCCGCGGCGAACCGAAGTCTTCGATCCAGTTCCGCCACGGACCACACGGTGGGTTCGGACGACGGGGAAGGGATTTCAGGCGGGGTAGCCATGGCCCTGCAGCCTAAAGCAGTTTTTTATGCGGTGGAACCGGTTGTGCATGGCGACAGGCCGCAAGACCTGGCAGCCGCGACCGGCGGCGCGTCTTTGTTCACCAACACTTGGGACCGAATCCAAACCGAGGTAAGAAACCCGCCATGTTCAACAAGGTGCTTGTCGCCAATCGGGGCGAAATCGCTTGCCGGGTGATCCGAACCCTACGAGACATGGGAATTCGCTCTGTCGCCGTGTATAGCGATGTGGATCGTGCCGCATTGCACGTAAGAATGGCCGATGAAGCCGTATCCGTGGGAGAGGCGCCCGCGTCATCGAGCTATCTTCGCGTGGATCGAATCCTCGAAGCCGTCCAAAAAACTCGTGCGCAAGCGGTGCATCCTGGGTACGGTTTTCTTTCGGAAAACGCGGCTTTTGCTCAGGCGTGTGAGGATAACGGCATCGTTTTCATCGGGCCTCCGGCTTCCGCGATTGCCGCCATGGGTTCGAAAACCGCGGCGCGAGAACTCATGGAAAAAGCAGGCGTGCCCGTGGTTCCCGGCGCCCGTTGCGCCACCGTGCAAGAAGCCACCGAACACGCGCAACAGCTCGGATATCCCGTCATGCTCAAAGCGGCCGCCGGCGGTGGCGGCAAAGGCATGCGCCTCGTAGCTTCCGAAGACGAGATGGCAAACGCTTGGGAACGCGCAAAAAGCGAATCAAAAAAAGCCTTTGGCGACGATACGGTCTACCTCGAAAAGGCCATCGTCAAACCTCGCCACGTCGAAATCCAAGTCCTCGGTGACCGCTTCGGCAACGTCGTTCATCTTTTCGAACGCGATTGCTCCATCCAACGACGACACCAAAAAGTCGTCGAGGAAACCCCTTGCCCCGTGCTGACGCAGGATATCGTCGAAAAGATGGGAAAAGTAGCCGTGCAGGGCGCCAAAGCCGTGAACTATTTTTCCGCCGGCACGTTCGAGTTTCTCCTATCCGCGGACCAGTCTTTCTACTTCCTCGAAATGAATACGCGTCTGCAGGTCGAGCATCCGATTACCGAATGGGTCACGGGTACCGACCTGGTTCGAGAAATGATTCGTGTGGCGGCTGGAGAGCCCCTGTCATGGAATCAGGAACAAATTCAACGACATGGCGCATCCATCGAATGTCGCGTCTACGCCGAAGACCCCGCCAACGACTTCTTGCCCAGCCCCGGCACCATCGAACAACTCCGCGCTCCAGCAGGACCCGGCGTGCGTGACGATAGCGGCGCTTATCCTGGTTGCACCATCTCCAGCGATTACGACCCTCTCATTTCCAAACTCGCCGTCTGGGCTCCCACCCGAGAGCAAGCCATCGCACGTATGCGACGCGCCCTACACGAATATGTGATCACGGGAATCCGAACGAACCTCGCCTTCCATGAACGATTGATGAATCATCCGGGCTTTATCCAGGGGGTTTATGATACGGGATTCATCGATGCCCATCGCGATCAACTCATGGGATTCGATGTGCCCCACGAAGAGATGACCGAACCGCTTGCTGTGGCTGTCGCCATGGCGGCGGTCGGACTCGAACGAAAGATGGCGGCCACGGCTCACGCGGATTGTCTCGATGCATCCCGACTCTCCGCGTGGGTAGCCACCCATCGAGCGCGTCGATCGACCTGACGATTCAGGTCACAGCATCCTCAGATTCCACCTTCCGGCAATGCGCAATCGTCCCCACAGGCTGCCGAAATGCATTTTCCGGCCTCCATGGCAATGCCTACCGATGGGTCCGCTGGGCTCGTCACCCCATGCTTCGAAGCACATCCCCATCCGCAGCCAATATCGATTCCGTTCGGCCCTCCAAAACACTGATCCTCAAACAAACAAAGCAGTATCGACCGACATTTGTCGTCGTCCTCACACGCTTGCATCTCCGTGGTGCAGTGGTCCACCGCGCAGTCGTAACACCCCTGCAACGTCGCACCCGACTCGTTGAGCGCTACATCCGGCATCGTGAGATCGAATAGACTACCGTCGCTGACCGGTGCGTCAGGCACGGACGTCTCAGGGGTCACGGATTGGTCGGCGGATACATCGGAAACGGTATCCGTAGTCACGTCCTGACCTGTTTCGGGCATCACGACATCGGTTCCCGTATCCGTATTCGTCGATGCTTCCTCCGTGTCGGTCTGGCCTGAGTCGAGGATTTTTCCTCCAGCTCCCGCGGCCCCTTCCGAGTCTTCCGAGCTACCGCTGCAGGCGCTTAGCGCAACGACGGCAAGCGAAACGGATAGCCCAAGCCAAAGATTCGATATACCCATTATGCACCTCGCGGTTCTCGACTGATCTGGAACAACCATACCCTTCCCCCACTCGCTCGTCCAACTCTCGTGCCAGGGGTGATGATGGAAATGGTCCGATCGACGTCGAGGGGGAATTCTTCTAACTATCGATAATTCCAAGCAAATATGCGTCATGGGGCTTGACCCGCGCCACGCGGGTGGGAGCTGTGACCATGATGGCGATGAGGTGGTCAGGAACGTTGTCGTTCAACATCGAGGCGAGCTGTTCAGCAGAGGGGGCTCGGTACTCTCCGGTGCGATCGTGGGCGAGCCGTTGTCCGGGAGCGACTTTCGCCCCGCTTTTGAACCAAGGTTCGTACTGTAAGGAAGCCGGATGTCGAATCAACCCTCGCGTTATCAAACGCACGGTGGGAATGGAGGTGACGATCGGATTGGGTCCCGGCTCGAGCATGCCAAGGTTTCGCAGCAAGGCAATCGCGCTGGCAAATGCCACTTTCGCGCCCGTACCGGAGGCTTGACGATGCTCTCCACACTCCACCGTGATGGCACGACCACCATGACGTTCGACGTACTCCATAGTCGTTCCTGGAAGCACTCCCCGGTAGCTGTAGTCGATCCGCTGCACGGGCATTCCGGCGAGCAACGCGCGCATTCGATCATCCACCTTGTCGATGACGACAAAGGGTTTGCTTGGCGCCGAGGTTGAATGAAGGTCGAGCAGCACGTCCACGTCGCGAAGGTAGTGGGTGAGTTCTTGGGCTCGTTGCCAGTCGGGTCCGGACGGTACGAGACCTTGCTGGGCGAGAACGTGTGGTTCGGCGAAGAGGCGATTCATGTCTTGTCCGGCGGCACATCGGGTAGGCCGTTTTCGCGAAGCGGCGAGCAGGTTGCCAGGAATCAACGACACTCGTCCTTGCAGCAGAGGCTCACGGCTCAACCGAACCAGCAATCGTTCAAACGCGCGAAACCCAGCCTGCTCATCGCCATGAACCCCCGCCAATATCGCCACGTGGCAGACTTCCGGTTTACGGCTCTCGATCAGCACCCGATTCCAGAGCATGCGACGTTTCCAGACCATGAGGGGGGACCTTGCAAGAGAGCGGCGGAGAAGAAAAGCGCTTTGTTGATCGACGACTTAGGGTGGAAACCTCATTATGTTGTGGTTGGTGCTTGAGTAACCACAACCAGTAGTGTAATAGCCCTTCCTCCCCCTATAGGAACCGCTTGCCAATCCCTTTCGGCCATGGGCGGTTTCTGGAATCTGAAACAAGGGAAATGGTGATAAATATGGAAAGCGCGCAATACGACAGGGAACAGAGGGCGGGTCTCTCTGTTCCGCGCCACTTCACTGTCGCGGGTGAGAATCCACTCGATGCGGTGGTGTGGGAGAAGCGTACGAGTACGATTGCCAATCCGGATGGGACGATCGTGTTTCAACTCGACGACGTGGAGGTGCCGGAGTCGTGGTCGCAGCTTGCCACGGATATCGTGGTATCCAAGTATTTTAGGAAAGCCGGGATAGGGGGAGATCCCAATCGAGGGGAGACTTCGGTGAGGCAGGTGATCGAGCGTTTGGCGGTGACGATTCGGCAGGCGGGGGAGCAATTCGGCGGGTATTTTGCCACGGCCGCGGATGCCGATGCTTTTGAGGCGGAGTTGACGCATCTGTTGGTTCATCAGATGGGGGCTTTCAATTCGCCGGTCTGGTTCAATTGTGGGCTGTGGCATCGTTATGGGATTCGGGGCAATCGTGGGGTGTATGCCTGGGATGAATCCCAACGAAAGGCGTGTGAAATCGACAATGCTTTCGAGCATCCCCAATGTTCGGCCTGTTTCATCCTGCACATCGACGATGACTTGATGGGCATCTATGAGATGCTGAAAACGGAGGCTAAGCTTTTCAAGTACGGTTCGGGAACGGGGACGAATTTCAGCGCGTTGCGAGCGCGACAGGAGAAGCTGTCGGGGGGAGGGACCAGTTCGGGCTTGATGAGTTTTTTGGATGTATTCGATCGAGCCGCGGGGGCTACCAAGTCCGGGGGAACGACTCGTCGGGCCGCCAAGATGGTGTGTATCGACCTCGACCACCCTGAGATTGTCGATTTCATCGATTGGAAAGTGCGTGAGGAGGAAAAGGCGCGCGCTTTGATTGCGCAGGGATATGAGGCCGACTTCAATGGGGAAGCGTACAAGACCATCAGTGGGCAGAACGCCAACAACTCGGTGCGCGTCACCGATACTTTCATGGATGCGGTGGAAAAAGGAGGGATCTGGAAAACGGTGGCTCGTACGACGAAGGCGACAGTCGACGAGTTGGATGCGCGCTGGCTTTGGAAAAAAATCGGTGATGCGGCGTGGGCGTGCGCGGACCCTGGGGTGCAATTCGATTCGACCATCAATCGTTGGCATACGTGTCCCAACAGCGGTCGCATCAACGCTTCGAATCCGTGCTCGGAGTATATGTTTCTCGATAATTCCGCCTGCAATCTCGCATCGCTGAACCTGACCCGTTTCATCCAGCAAGACGGGCAGCTCGACCTTGTGTCCTTTCGGCATGCGGTTCGGGTCTTTCTGCTCGCGCAGGAGATCTTGGTGGATTTTTCATCCTATCCGACCGCGGCGATTGCTGAAAATTCTCATAAATTTCGCCCACTTGGCCTTGGTTACGCAAACCTTGGCACCCTGTTGATGTTGATGGGCCTTTCTTATGATTCGGCAGCAGGTCGGACCGTGGCTGCCGCGATAACGGCGGTGATGACGGGCGAGGCCTACGCGGTTTCCGCCGAAATCGCCGCGGTCAAAGGCCCGTTTGAGGGCTTTGCCGAAAACCGCGAGCCGATGCTGCACGTCATCGGTATGCATAGGCAAGCCGCCCAGCGGATCGATCGGGCCTATTGTCCAAGTGATTTATTGGAATGCGCGTGGGAAACGTGGGATCGCGCGCTTCGTAGGGGAGTGGAATACGGGTATCGCAACGCACAAACCACGGTGCTAGCTCCCACGGGCACCATCGGATTGCTGATGGATTGTTATACCACGGGCATCGAGCCGGACTTTGCTTTGGTCAAGTTCAAGAAACTGGCCGGAGGGGGCTACTTCAAAATTGTCAATCAATCGGTTCCTGCCGCGCTTTCGCGTCTCGGGTATACCCGCGAACAAGTGGATCGAATGGTGTCGTATTTGTCCGGTACGGCCACGCTAAAAAATGCGCCCCACATTCACCGAGATGCTCTGATTACCGCCGGTTTGACGCCTCATGAGGTCGAACGTATCGAGGAGGCACTCCCCGGCGTTTTCGAACTCTCCCAGGCGTTCGCTCCGCGGGTCATAGGTGATGCCTACATCCGGCTCGGCGTTCACGAGCCAAACCCCTCCGCGCTCCTTCGCAAACTGGGGTTTTCCGCACGACAGCTCGAAGAAGCAAGCGATGTCGTCGTGGGATGCATGACGATCGAGGGCGCACCGGACTTGCGAGAGCAAGATGTTGCCGTCTTTGATTGTGCGAATCGATGCGGGACGAAAGGACAACGGTTTTTACGCCCAGAATCGCATATCCGCATGATGGCGGCGGTGCAGCCTTTCTTGTCTGGTGCGATCTCCAAGACGGTGAACATGCCGAACGAGGCCACCCGTGAGGACGTTCTGGAAATCTACTCGCTGGCCTGGCGGTTGGGACTCAAAGCCGTGGCGATTTATCGCGATGGGTCGAAAGCATCGCAGCCCTTGCAAGCCAAGCAAACCAAGGAAGAAAAAAGCACGAAAGCCGACCGGATGGTGCTCACGACTGGCGCGGAAGTGGTGGCCAGTGCCGAGCCCCACGGCCCCAGCGTTCGGATTCGCCTTCCCAAAAAACGTACGGGATTCACGCAGGAAGCGCGGGTGGGAGGGCATAAAGTCTATCTTCGAACGGGTGAATATGCCGATGGTACGCTCGGCGAAATCTTCATCGACATGCACAAAGAAGGCGCTGCCTTCCGCTCGTTGATGAACTGCTTTTCCATGGCGATTTCGATCGGATTGCAGCATGGCGTGCCCTTGTCGACCTTCGTCGACCAATTCTCTTTCACACGCTTCGAGCCGCATGGGGCGGTGCAAGGACACGACAACGTGAAGTTTGCCACCTCCATCGTGGACTACATCTTTCGCGTGCTCGGCGTGGAATACCTGCAACGCTATGACCTGGCTCACATCCCTCCCGCTCCGCTCCAGCACAGCATCGAAGACCCATCGGATACCAAAGCGCATAAGGACTTGACCGCTTCGTTGCCGCCTCCGGAATCGAGTCCTCAACTGGCATTGCCCGAACCATCGAAACCGTCGTACGAAAGTGCCTTGAGCCAATCTCTCGACGAAATGATGGGCGATGCGCCGGTTTGCGATTCCTGTGGGCATATCACCGTAAGAAATGGTTCCTGTTATCGCTGCCTGAATTGCGGCAATTCCCTGGGTTGTTCCTGAAAAGGCCGCGACCCGGCGCGGAGCTTCTCCCCCATTCTTTCCCCGCGAAATTGGCCCATCCCTCCCATTCGCCGTAGGCTTCGGATCGGATGAGGATTCCGTATCGCCTTGCTTGGTGTGTCGTCCTGCCAGCCCTATCTCTCGGCTGTTCAGGCACGAATGCTTCCGTCCAACGCCAAATGGAGGAAATGCGCCGTGAAATCTACGGACTTCGGAACAATCAGGAGCGGCTCGACGAGCGGCTGACCAATCTCGAACTGGCTGGAGCCGCCGAAAATACGCCGTCCAAAGGACAACGCGGCCGACCCGGGGACCTGCCCGTCATTCGGCTTGCTCCGGGCGAAGAACCGCCGGAAGACACGACCACACCGCCCCAACAGGAAGATGAGCCGCCCACGGTCATTCGTGTGGAAGGCAATCGAACTCCCACGGTTCAACGAGGTAGCGAATCCGCGCCGGGATCTCGCGACGCCCAGGCCCTGCGGGACTACGACTTCGCCCTCGAATTGGTAGGAAAAAAACGATACGAAGAAGCCTTGGAAGCCTTGTCCAGCTTCTTGGTCCGCTATCCCGGACATACCCATGCCGATAACGCGATGTACTGGCGAGGCGAATGCTACTACGCCATGGGGAATTTCGTCCGCGCCGTCGAACAGTTCGAAGGCCTAATAGCGCGTTTTCCTTATGGAAATAAGATTCCCGACGCCTTGTTGAAACTGGGGCTATCCCAACGTCGGATGGGTGAAAAAGAAAAAGCGGCAAAAACCTTCGAACAACTCAGAAAAAACCACCCCAGCAGTGAAGCCGCCGGTAAAATCCCGAGGGATTGAGGGAGTAAGGTGATGGGAAACGTCAGATTCCTGACCATCAATATCGTCTCGACAGTTGGATCCGTGCTGTGGTGCATACCCGCCTTCGCCCAGGAGGCCCCCGAGGAAGGAACCGTTCAAGTTCCCGCGGGAGGGGGAAATACCACGGTCGTGGTCAATCCGCCGCCGCCAACGACCACAACGACCACGACCTTCACCCCTTGGGGCGTACCCCAAGGACCCGTCGAGCCGAGTGAAGGCGGCTCCTATGGTTTCGACTTATCCGGATCGGGGCGAAGTGAATCCGTTCGAGGCGGTAGCAACGCCTCGTTCACTCTTTCCGATCGCCCTTCTTCGGTGCCTGCCTATCACACGGTCCGAAGGGGCGACACCCTTTGGGATCTGTGTGACCGTTACTACGACAACCCCTACGCGTGGCCGAAAGTGTGGTCGTACAACCCCCAGGTGGAAAATCCCCATTGGATTTATCCAGGGGACCGGCTTCGTATGCGCCAAAGCGCCCCCACGACCCGTGCCGAACCCACCGGAGGCGGATTCCTCCGGCAACAACACTTCGTCGCTCCCGACACCATCTTCCTGCGCGATTACGGATTCGTAGGCGATGAATCCAAAGAAGTCTGGGGCACGCTCGTGGGCAGTCCCAACGACCAGATGCTGCTTTCCGATGGAAACGAGGCTTATCTCAAAATCGAGGAGGGCCACGATGTCCGCATCGGTCAAGAACTCACGCTTTTTCGTGCATCGCGTGAACCCGAGGCCGGCAAGGGCAAAGGACACGTGGTTCACATCAAAGGAACCGTCAAAGTCAATTCCTGGAACCCAAAAACGCGCATCGCCCGCGCTGATATCATCGAATCCCTCGACATCATCGAGCGTGGCGAAAAAGTCGGCCCCATCGGTCGACGTTTCGATGTCGTTCCCCCGGTACGCAACGACCGCGACATCTGGGCACAGATCACCGGGGCGATTCAACCGCGGGAATTGATCGGTCAACACCAGGTGGTTTTCATCGATAAGGGCGAAAAAGATGGGCTTAGGCCAGGAAACCGCTTTTTTGCCGTAGCTCGGGGAGACCGTTGGGACCAGAGCCTCGAGGATGGTCGCCCCATGGCCTCCTCCCGGGTCGCGTATCGATTGCATTCCGCCGATATCGAACGAATCCCCGATACTGCCCGAGGTCAAAAGTTCCCCACCGAAGTCATAGGGGAAGTCCGTGTCTTACGAACAAGGGAAGATACCTCGGTCTGTCTCGTGACCTACACCGAATTCGAATTGGAGCCCGGCCAACTCCTTCTCGCACGACGAGGGTATTGAGGCTCTGGTTCCCGAGCGGTACTCGGCTATGATTGTCGGGTGGCCGGTACCATCCCTCCCCCCCCCCGTTCCGAAAAAACCCCGCCTCCCCCGCCCCCCCCCTCCCCCCCTCCCCTCCCACCCCGTCCGCGACCCTTCCCCCCCCCCCACCCCCCACCCCCCCTGCACCCCCCCACCCCCACC
>Ga0116144_10000433_pt1 | contig 55383 bp, 22 predicted proteins | sample AD_UKC035_MetaG_FD_89746 | JGI IMG/M metagenome (GOLD analysis project Ga0116144, IMG submission 89746) | Active sludge microbial communities of municipal wastewater-treating anaerobic digesters from USA - AD_UKC035_MetaG | ecosystem: Engineered > Bioreactor > Anaerobic > Digestate | place: USA...
GAGGAGCCCACCGGCCCGGGAAGCCAGAGGACGAACCCATCTTTCACATCGCCAACACTTCGAGATCGGCCGCGGCCGGGGGGGGGGATTGCGCCCATGGGATCCCGGCGGGGTCCGCGAACCGGGTCCGGAAAGGACCCAAGCGGCGAACTTCGCCGGATGCTGAACCGATGAAGCCACGATGAGCGGGGCTGCAAGGCGTATTGGGTGCGTCGGCCGACTATGAACCTGGCACTCTGTTTATGGCACTCTGTCCAATCCTCATCTTCGCTTGGTGCTGTGTCTCGAACGTCCGCCAGCGGCTACTCCTGGCGAGGGGCCGCCTCAGACCGATGCCGCATCCAGTCCCGAGGAACGGTGCCGCAAACAAGGTGACAGACTCATAGTCTCCACACGGTCGAGTACGTCTAGCGAGGCGCCGCCTCGCTAGAGTCTGCGATTAGGTCGAGTTTGGTCCCTGCCGTTCCAAACCCGCCCCCCTGCCTTCGAGGACTCTACGTTAGCGAGGCGCGGAAGAGAGGGTGGGCAAGCACAGCAGGGTCTTCATGAGTCTGAGGACTCCACTGGGTCTGAGGCGCGCCTCGCTAGAAATCCTCGGCTCCGGTGAAACCGGTCCCTGCTCCCTGCTCTTAGGGAACGGCGACTTCCCGGAGCCGATACCACCGGGCGTTTTCTCCGGTGGCCGGGGGTGGGACGGGCCAGATCCAGGTCCCGGTCGAGAGGTCGACGACGGCTGCCTGCGTCCAGGAGTTGGGCGTGGCGAAGGACGCGGTCTGTTCGAGGACCCAGGTGGCATAGGGCGTGCCGGTGACCCGGATCTCGAGAGTGCCATCGGTTCGAGCCGTCATGCGCAGGTCCGGGAGCGGGGGGACGCCTGCGACCGCGCGATAGAATCCGTATTCATCGAGATCGGGCAGGACGGTCTCGATGGTGTCCGGCGTGAGCCGGCGGACGGCCGACCACGAAGCGTTCGGATCGAGGCCGGGCTGGTGGAGGATTTCGACCGGCTCGCCCGGGTGTGCAAACAGGCGAAGGACGGGTTGATCTCCTTCGAGTTCGGCGACGAGGACGGGCTGCGGGCCGAGGATGACGAGAAGTCCGTTGCGGGCGCGGCCTCGGGCGGAGCCACCGCCGGCGAGACGTTCACCGACGACCTCGCTGAGGAGGATGGGGGCGCAAGCGGAAGCCGCTTCAGGCTGGGTGGGGAAGCTGAGCTCGCCGAGGGTCACGCGGCCATTGAAGGGCTGGGTGGGATTGGCGGTGAAGACGAGGCGGAAGAGGTTGGGTTCGAGCAAGCCAAGGGTGGCCTCGCGGATTTCCTGGGCTATGGCAGTGAGGTTGGGCGAGGACGAGATCTCGGGGGGCACCAGGAGGTTAAGAGTGATTTCCGCGAGGGGCTGTCGGGTATCGAGTTCGAGGAGAACGCGGCCGACCTGGCCGGCCACGGTGTGGCTGTGGCCTGCGGAGAGCGTGAAGTCGGGGTGGACATCATTGACAGCGACGGTGAAGCGGGAGACGGCGGTGAGCGGCGGTGAGGCGTCATCGCTGACCTCGATGGCGAGGGCGTATTCGGCGCCTCCCTGATCTCTCGAGGGCGTCCATGTGAAGCGGCCGGTAAGCGGGTCAAGGAGGGCTCCGGCGGGTGGTGTATCGAGGAGGCGGAAGCGGAGGGCATTCGCGGGCCGGTCGGCGTCGGTGGCGAGCACAAGGAACTCGAGGAGCCGGCCTTCGTTGACCAGCGCGTTGGGGATGGTCTGGATTTCGGGCGCCGTGTTCAGTTCCGTGATGACGACGCGGAGTTCGGCGCTGGCGGCGAGCGGCGGGATGCCGTCGTCGGACACCGAGACTGGGATCGTATTGGTGGAAGGGCCGAGCTCCTCGCTAGTGATCCAGGAGAGGCGTCCTGTGACCGGATCGAGCAGCACGCCGGCGGGCGGGTTGGCTCCGAGGCGGAAGGTGAGGCGATCGCGGGGTTCATCGGGATCGCTCGCGTCGAGGTCGAGTTGGAGTGTGTCGCCTTCGACGACCACGAGTTCAGGCGGAACGTCGAGAGCGGGCGGCTGGTTGGCGACGCTGGTGGTGGTATGGGCGTCAGGTGTGGCGGGCGGTTCCTCGCGGTTGCCGGCGGCGTCGGTGGCGATGCTGTAGAATGCGTAGGTGCGGTTGGGTTCGCCGATGAACGTGGCGGCGGTGGCGAGGGTATTTCGGAGCCACGGGACGAAGGCGCCGCCATCGGTGGCCACGTAGATGTCATAGCCTGAGACTCCGCTGCCGCCGGTCTCGTCCTGGCCGGTCCAGGAGATGGGGATGAGGGCTGGGCTGGCGGCGGGCAGGGCGGCGAGGGCGCTGGTGGGCGGCAGGACATCGACGGGAGCGGGCGGGGCATAGACGAGCGTGTATGTTCCCGGTCCGTCGCGGTCGAGCAGGTGGAGCACGTGTTCATAGACGGGCCTGCGTCCGCCGGCGATGAACGTGCGGTCGGTGGTCCAGAAGTTGGCGGTGGGCAGCATGGTGCCGTTGGGTCGCCGGACCCCTGTCAGGACGAACCCGCCGGCGGCGGGGTCGGGCAGGCGAAGGTAGGACCAGCCTGCGGCTGGGGTGGCGGTCAGGGTGACCTCGAGATGCTCCGGCGTGGGGGCTCCGTCGGTGGTGCCCTGGGTGACGGGCGTGACGGGTTGGATGCCGCCTCCGCTGAGGTAGAGGGTATCGGGCAGGAAGGCGTCATCCTCGAGGTCATTGACGAGGAAATCCGGGCGTGCATCTGTATCTCCGGCGTCGACGATTCGGATGAGCTCATGGATCTCGACGCTTTCGATGAGGGAGAGGCGGGGATCGCCGAAGCCGTCGAGGTGTTCGAACGTGGCGGCGTACTCGACGAACTGGCCCTGCAAGCTGGACCGGAGGAGCCATCGGCCGACGGCGGTGGTGTCGGGGGCCAGGTTGCCCAGATTGACGGTGAGGGAGGGTGAGAGGTTCTTGCCATCGACCTCGGTGCCTATGATCCGGAAGTCGACCAGGAGGCCTTTCTCGTTATCGACGATGCGAGGTTGAGCGGAGGTGATCCGGACGTTGCGGGCTTCGCCGCGGCCGCGGTTCTCGACGAGGACGGCGAGCGAGTAGGGGATGCTGGGCTCGGCGATATCGGGCGTGAACGGATCGTCGGCGAGGACATCGCGCTGGTGGAAGTACTTGACGGCCAGACTGGCATTCGGGAAGACATCAATCGAGGCGGGTGCCAGCGGCAGGGTGACCTCGATGCCTTCATCGACATAGCGGAGCGTGCCTGAGACGACATAGGTGACCGGGCCGACGGGGGCGGCTTCCGAGGACGGGATGATCGTCCAGGTGACGGTGCCGGTGGTTTGACCTTCGAGGCGTCCGGTACCGTCGATGGCGCCGAAACCGGTGACGGCCGGTTGGCGGACGCCGAAGCGGCTGGTGGCGGGCAGGCCTGCGGTATCGCTCACGACGAGATCGATCTGCACATTCCGCAGCGGGTTGGCCTGGAGGTTGTCGACTTCGAGGCGGGCCTCGAAAGCATCCCGGCTGATGACGGCCTCCTGATCGATTTGCAGCCGGACCTGGGCGCAGATCCCGGCCGAGCCGTCGCCGGAGGAAGCGAGGGCGACGGCGCCCGAGGTCGAGCCCGAGCTCGATCGCGGGATGAAGTCGACGAGGCCGGAGGCCTCGATGGCGGCTTTCCATTCGGCCACCGCGGATTGGAGGGCCAGCACCGGGTCGTCAAATCCGGCGGCTTCGGTAGCGACGATGGCGCTGGCGGTGGTCGCGGCTGCGGCCAGGAGGTCATCGACATCGATGAAATCCGGGTTTCCACCGGCGGGCAGATCTGCACGGCGGAAGATCCCGGCTTCGTAGTTCGAGACGGTTCGGTTCCAGCGGTCGGCGAACTGGTTCACCTCGGCGGCCGTGATCTTGGGGGGGAGCGGGCCGGCGGCCAGTTGGGCGCGCTCATCGAGGTCGATGCGGGTGCCCAGGGGAGTGGCGGTTCCGGTGGCTTGTTGGAAGCCGATCAGCCACGTGCTGAGGGATTCGTCCATGCCCGGGTGGAACCATGCAGGATTCCCAAGGAGCACTTCGTAAACCGCCAAGTGCCCTTGGAGCGCGTACAGTCGGTCCTCGACGATTTGGAAGTGCATCAGCAGCTCGGGTGGCAGATCGTAGTCCCAATCCGCGAGGGCGACCTTGCCGCTCTGGCTGGCCTTTTCCTTGGCGGCTTTCTCGAGGCACTCGGCCACGCCGCGCATGCCCTCGGCGCAGGAGAGGACGCCCAGGGCGCCGCCGATGAGCGGGTTGACGGACTTGCCGAGGGCGGACGCACAATCCAGCAGGGTGCCCACGCAGGTGAGGCCGGTGCCGGCGCTCAGGCCGGACGAGACGGCCGAGCTAATGCAGTCGTAGACCCCCTTGCCGCACTTGATGGGGTCGGGGAAGGGCAGCAGGCCGAAGGCGCAGTCGAACGCCCACTTGCCGATTTCGGCGGCGCACGGGCCCGGGCCGCACTTGCTGTCGAACTTGACCGCGCGGGGTGCGGTGAAAGAACCGCTGCCTCCGCCCTGTGCGGCGATCCAGCCGCCGCCGCCGCCGAGGGGGCAACCGCTCCCGTCATTGGCGAGGCCGATCGTCACGGAGTACGTGTTGTTGAACGGGCCGCAGACAAGCCGGTAGAGGAGGGCTGCGGCGCGGCAGCCCAGGGAACCGGAGTGGAGTCCGGCGCCGGCGGGGGCGGGGCTGCCGCCGCCCGTGACACGTCGAATGATGACGGGGATGGTCATCGAGCTGCGGGCGGGGATGTTGCCCAGGTCGGTGATGAGGGGTTCGATCTGCCAACCTGCCAGCGTGGGGAAGCTGAGTGCCGCGTCGTTGGCGGCGATGAGCCCGTGGTTGGTGATCTTGAGATCCACCTGGGAGACCTCCGCGATGAACTCCGCGAAGTCGATGACGGACGGTTCGACGACGACGACAGGTGCGGGCACGACGGTTTCGAACACGGCCTCGACGGTGATGCGGGTGCGGTCTTCGATTTCGGTGGGGGTGACGGTCCAGCGGTACTCGACGGTATTCCTGGAGAGGAACAGGATGTGGGAGGTGTTTTGGCCGGCGGGCACGAGGATCAGCGCGTCGGCGGGGGTATGTCCGTTGGCGGTGGCGTGGATGCGGTAGTAGCCTTCGCGCAGGCTGGGGAAGGCCAACTGGCCGGCGTCGTCGGTGTGTCCGGCGCCGGCGGGGACGCCGGTGAGCTCGTCGATGAGCGTGATTGCGGCGTTCGGGATCCTCGGCGATCCGGCGGCGTAGTAGGTGAACTCGTCGACGGTTTCGACGACGAGTGAGCCGGTGGCTTCGGAGAGGGCCAGGAACGAGAACGGGACATTCGCGGCGGTGCCATCGGCGGTGAGGGTCAAGGTGCCTTCGTAGCGGCCGAGGGGCAGATCCGGTGGCGGCGAGAGGCGCAGGGTGACCTCGATCTGGGCGCCGGGTTCGAGGGAGGGGAGGGGTTGGGCGGAGGCGACAGCGAGCCAAGGGAAGTCGGGAGTGAGAACGGACACCGGTCCGGACGCTGCTCCGCCGTCATTGCGGACGCCAAGGGAGAGGAGGGTTTGTTCGCCCCGCAGCATCCCGGACTCGAGGCGGCTCAGGGTGGCCACGAGCCTCGGAATCCGCGGTTGGACGCGCACGGTGAAGGGCAGGCGGGCCAGCAGGCCGCCGTCTGCGCGCACCTCGATCCAGATCTCGGCGAGAGCGGCGGTATCGCGCCTGTTGGTGGCGGTGTAGCGGACGGTGACGACGCCGTCTCCGGGGAGAGTTGGCGGGACGGAGAGGGCGAGGTCGAGCCAGTCGGGCTGGCCGGAGGCGGTCGCCGAGAGACCGGTGAGTCCGATACTGCTGAGGTTGCGCAAGTCGAGACCAGCGGACTGGGTGTCGGGGCCGGCCAGGGTCAGGGCGGCCTCGCGGTCGACGAACCGCATGCCGAGGAGGGTGAACTGGTCCTGAACAGGCGCCTCGGCGACGCCGGGATGGGCGGCGCCGATCTGATAGGAACCGGCTTCTCCGGGCAGAGGATTGAAGGTGGCGGTGAATCGTCCGTCCGTGTCGGTGAGAGCGGAGAGGATCCGGCGGGTGTCGCCATGAACGACGTGGATATTCACCAGTTGGTATGAGGCGGGTTGACCACCGGCGGCCATCAGCGCCTGGCCGGACAGGGGTATGGGAGTTCCGGCGGGCGCCAGGTCGATGGCGGTGGAGACGGTGGCGGTGTAGGCTGCGGTGACCTCGATGGGGACGGCGGCGACGACGGTGTTGTTGCCCTCGATCAACTCGGCCACGGTGTTGTCGGGATCCGACACGGCCACGAGCCAATAGGTGCCGGGCGTCGAGGGGAGCCAGAACTGCAGCACGCGCTCGAAATAGAGTTCTGGGGGGATGGTGCCCGTGAAATCGACCGAGCCCAGGACGAAGTCGTTGCCTGGGAAGGGGTCGTCGGAGAGATAGAGTGTTTGGCGCCACGTGCCGGTGGCGGGGCCGAGTCCGCGGTTGGTTTCCCGGAAGGCAACTTGGAAGGTCGCCTCGGTAGAGCCCGAGGCGGGTCCGTTCAAGCGTTCGATGACCAGATCGGGCAGGTTGACATCGGTGACCACCACCTGGTCTGAGCCGGCGAGGAAGCCCGGTGCGGACGCGGTGAGGACGACCATCTGGCTGCCATCGGCGACGCCGTCGTCGATCGAGTTCAAGGGCACGGTCACCTGGGCACTGCCGGAGGGGAGAACCACTGTGGGCGGCGCGGTGAGCTCGCCGGGATCGCTCGAGGTCAGCGTCACCGTGACTGGGGCTTGGGTATCCTGATTGCCTTGGACGGTGGCGGTTGTGGCGGGAGAGAGCCCTTCAGCGACCGCGTCCTGGGCGATGCGGACGATGAGGGCGGGCGCGTCGTCGTCGGTGACGGTGATCTCAGTCTGGGTGGCGGGGGCGAAGACCTGACCTGTGGGCGTGTCGATCCAGGAGGCGGTCAGGGTGGCCGGCTGGGGTCCATCGGCGGTGGTATCGTCCACGGCGCTCACGGGGAAGGTGACGCTGGCCGATTCCGCGGGGATCGTGACGCGGGCGGGCACCTGGGCGGCGGTGGGGGTGCTGGAGGCGAGGGCGACGGTGAGCGGTTGGGTGCTTGCCGGACGGCGCAGGAGGGTGCCGACGGCGGCGGTGGGTCCGGCACCCTCGCTAAAGGTCGAGGGCGAAACGACGAGCTCGAGGGTGGGCGCGTCGTTATCGAGGACGGTGACCTCGACGACAGCCCCGGTGAAGCCATCCGCGTTGGCGGTGACTTGGAGCGCGATGTCGCGCTCGATGTCCCGGTCGTCGACCGGTTCGACCAGGAACGGGGCGGAGGCGGCACCAGCCGGAATCACGGCTTCGCCGGGGACGGCGAGCTGACTGGGGTTTTGGCTGGCGAAGCGCACGACGAGCGATCCTGGGGTGATGGGTTCGCGGCTGACGGTTCCCGTCAGGGTCTTGCCCTCCGAGACCTGGGAGTTGGGGAGGGAGAGCCGCAGCTGCGGGACGTTGACATCGCGGACCAGGAGGCTGGCTGTGCCATCGAGGTAGCCCTCCGCGTGGGCGCGAACCGTTACCGCGGCGTCGCCGTCCACGACCCCATCGTTGAGCGCGATGAGATCGAAGGTCACGGAGCTCTGGCCTGCGGGCAGGACCAAGGCAGCCGGCAGGTCAATCTGTCCGGCGGGCTCGGCCATGAGCGTCACCGTCAGAGGCTGGTCGAGGGCACCGTTGCGACGGGCGATGCCCTGGAACGCGGGGGCGCCTTCGGTGACTTCGGATCGGGCCAACTGGACGCTGAGCCCGGGGGCGACATGGATCGAGGTGTCGGCGAGGAGGCTATTGTTGTCTTCGGTCTCCTCGGCGATCGATCCGTTGGCATCGGTGGTGACGACGAAGTGGAGGGTGCCGGCGACGCCGGTGAGGGGCAGGACGACCACCTGGGTGCGGAGGATCCCGATGGCTGGGGGCAGGGCGGCGAGGATCTGGAAGTCGGCGACGGTTTGATCGTTGCCGATGGTCTCATCGGGCGAGAGCCGGACGGACTCGAACCATGGGGGCAGGGCGGTGGCGGCGCCGCGGTTCGTGATGCCCCAGACGAGAGTGACGGGCTCGCCCGGAGCGCCAGTCGCCGGCGAACGGATCAGGGAGACCTGGAGATCGGGCAGTTGGATCCTGAAGACGCCCTGGAAGACGTCTTCGTTCGGCTCGCCATTCTGGGCGTCGCCGTCCTGGTTCATGGGCGCGCCGTTGAGACTGCGGATATCGGGACCGACGCGGAGGGTGTAATTGCCGCTGCGGCGTTGCTGGGGGATCTGGAGGCGGATGCGGTCGGCGGCGGGCAGTTCGACGCGGTTAATGGCGACGGCGCCTTCGGGGCCGCTGAGTGCGAAGTCGGCGACGGCGACACTCGAAGCGAGGAGGGGCCGGTTGAACTGGAGGTCGATGACTTGGACGGGCTGGTTCTGGATTCCGGCCGGCGTGGCTGAGAGGACGAGGGGGCCGTTGTGGTCGACGGTAATCGTGCACGGGCGTTGTGCCGAGAGCTCGGGTGATCCGTCGTCGGACACTTCCACGGTGGTCGAGTAGACTCCGGGTGGGGTGGTGCGATCGACCGTCCAGGTCATCTCGCCGGTGAGGGGATCCAGGGTCAGCCCCGTCGGGGCGTCCGGTCCGAGGCCGAAGCGGAGGGATTGGGCGGGGAGATCGGCGTCGAACGCGCTCCACTTGACGAGCAACGGGGCATCTGCGGAGGCCCAGAGCGGGGCCATGGCAGCTAGTGTGGGTGCGGTGTTCACTTCAGCGATTCGGAGGTGAATTTGCTGCTCGTCGGACAGGGCGGGTTGGCCGTTGTCCGTGACGACAACCGTGATCGCATAGTCTCCCGGGCCATCGGTCTCGTCGGTGGCCCATGTAAAAACGCCGGTAACGGGGTCGATGGCGGCTCCGGCGGGGGCGCCGGCCCGGAGGGCGAAGCGCAGTTCCTGCCCGGCATCGGGATCCGCGGCTTGAGCCTGGAAGACGACCTCGGTCCCTTCGGGGGCGTCGACGTCGCCGAGGGCCTCGAGCACGGGCGGGAGGTTCATCGGGGTGGGTGTGACGAGGCTGATGTGATCCAGGGCGATGGCGTCGGCGGCGTCGAGTTGGGTGATTCGGACCCGTGCGATTTGTGGGGCTGCGATGACGCCCTGTTCGCGGGCAGCGCCGCCCCCGTGGAATTCCTGTGCGTACAAGGAGGCGCCCGCCGGGTCGAAGGCCTCGACAAGCGCGCCCCCGGTTTCGGCGTCGATCACGAAGAAGCTGAAGAACTCGGTGGCGGCAGGGAATCCCTCCTCGGGGGTGACGAACGTGATATCCACGACGAACGGGACGGCCGCGGGCTCGGTGGGATCGCCGAACACCTGGGGCGGTGAGACGGGCACGAACCGGTCGGGCCGTTCGGCGGTGACGCGCGGGTCGCCGGCGACGGTTGTGAACCGGGCGCCTTGCGCGAGATACTCGTCGGTGATGCGGGTATCAGCCGGCAGGTCATCGAAGGTGATCAACTGATCGCCGAGGAGACTCGATCGATAGAGGGCTCTTTGGGGGACAATCTCCTGGGATGCGAGGGCGGTGCGCCAGGAGAACTCGAGCCCGCTGTAGCCGGTGGCATTGGCGGCGAAGAGGAGACGCACCGGGTAGAGGCCCTCGCTTTCGAACGAGACGGTGTACCAGGAGTAGGTGAAGCCCCGGTCGCCGGCGTAACCCAATTCGGTCGAGCCCACCTGCAGTCGAAAGCCGTCGTCGCTGCCCACGCCAAGGTCGAGGTCGATTTCCGGCGTTTCGGGGAATTTGTCGGCGGCGGCCTCGACCCGCAAGAGGAACTGGTGATCGAGGAGGAAGTTGCGCGCCGCCACCGCCGAGAGTGCGGTCGGGGGCGTCGTGGTGTCGGCGAAGAAGCTGTCGAAGCTGTTGCCGACAGTCACCGTGGATCCCGGGTGCGGGAAATCGATGGTGGGGCTCAGGGTGGTGCCGGTGGGGGCGAGCCCGGTGAGATCGGCGTAGGCCGGCGCTTTTGTTCCGCCGATGCCGTTGTAGACGGCCACTTCGACGCCGTCGCCCGGGATCCCCGGGACGAACGAGGTTGTGGCGGCGGTGGCGGGGATGATGGTGCCGACCGCGGGCAGGACGGTGAGCGTTGCGACGCTGCTCGTGACGGAGCCCACGGCGTTGCTGACGATCACCCGATAACTGCCCTGCTGTTCGAGTTGGACGCGTTCGAGGGTCAGCGAGGCATGGGTGGCGTCTTCGAGATCGACCTCGTTCCATTGCCACTGGAAAGAGAGAGGATACGAGCCGTTGGCGATCACATGGAACGTGGCGGTTCGCCCCTTGACGACCGTCACCGGCTTGGGATGCGTGACGATCGACGGGGGCAGATTTGTGGCGTCGGTTTCAGTGAGCACCTTGAGGCGGTACTCGCTGGCCGTGAATTCGGGCAGCCATGCGAGCCCCGTCGGGAGGGTGGGAAGGTGCAGGCTGTTGAACGTGCCGCCGACGGACGCGAACTTGACGACCGACAAGACATCCCCGGCGGCGGGGACGTAATCCTCGACCAGGCTGAGGCGGAGTTGGCCGTTGAGAAAAGCGGATCCGTCGATGGCGAGTTGATCGGCCCGGGTGCCGGCCTCGATTCCTGCCGCCTCGAGTTCGAGGCGGGCGGAGGACTCGGCTGTGTACGCACCTCGCCAGGTCAGGAGACCGGGTGACGCTCCCGGACGCACGGTTCCGCGGTTGCGGGTGCTCACGTTGCGAGCGTCGAACGTCCCGGTGCCGGCGAGAACTCCGGTTGGTTCGATGACGAGACTGGTTCCCGAGAGAGCCAGGGTGGTGCCGGCGAGGAGGATCGTGCCGGAGTTGGAGTGGACGGCGCTCGTGCGGCCGAGCGCGGTGGAGGTGGAGATCAGGATGGTGCCCGCGTTGGCGACTTCGGCGTCGATGGAACGGGAACCGCCGGCGCCGGGCAGGCTCTCGAGGCGGCCTTCCGGAGCGATGGTGAGAGTGCCATTCTGGAGGGTGAAATTGCTGCTCCGATCCCACCCGTCTTTCGAGGCGGACTCGAGCCGGATGATCCCCCGGAGGGTGAAGGCCTGGGTCGCAGTCAACCGGGCATAGCCCGGGTTGACCGTGCCTCGGACCCACAGGGTGTAGTCGGGTTCAACATCGGAGAGCAGTTGGTTGCCCGCGTGGTAGATGGGAATCACCGTGGGTTCGGCTGCGGCGCGGTGCGTGGCGATGCTCGCATTGATGACCTGCAGGTCGCCTGACGCGATGCCGCCGTCGAGGTCGAGTTGCCCGGTGAACGTCAGCGCCGTGCCCGAGGCCACCTCGATCCGACCCTGGTGCCAAAGGTGGCCGGTGAGGGACCGGCCGTCGCCGGTGTCCGGGGCGGCGGTGATGCGGGCCCCGGGCGCGTTCGTGAGCGTGGCTCCGGCCTCGATGGTCAAGTAGCAGCCCCGGTCCCAGCCATCGTTGCTCGTGGTCGAAAGATGGATGATGCCATCTGAGACGGTGCTCGAGGGCACGCGCAGTTGAGCGTAGCCCCAGGTGGTGGTTCCCTCGATCCAGAGGGTGCTCAGGGCGGCAGCGTGTCGGTCGAGACGGTTCTCGGGTCCGACCAGACGGACGACATTCGGTTGATCGGCCGACGCTTCGGTGGCGATGGTGCTGTTCAAGGCCCGGACCACGCCGCTGATGGTGCCACCGGCAAGTTCGAATCGGCCCGTTTCGAGCAGCAGACTGCCTTGAACGGACGATTCGCCTGCGGCTTGCCGGAACAGGGGTGTGCTGCCGGAGACGTTGAGCGTGACCCCTTCTTCGATCGCGATCGTGCCTTGGTTGAGGACGTTGCCGACAATGCGTCGGGGGTCGCCATTGGCGGCGAGGACTTCGATCCGGCCGTCGGTCCGATTCGTGAATGCGCCTTCCGTCACGTTGATATAAGCGCCCCGATCCCACCCGTCGTTGCTGCCGCAAGTCATTCGGAGAATACCGTCATTGCCACAGCCCGTGGGGATGGTGAGCCTGCCGTAATTGTTCGCGACCGTTCCCACCACCCTGACGATCGTGCGAGTGGGGATGTCCGAGAGGAGTTGGTTCTCCGGCCCGTAGAGGAAGAGCTCTGTCGGCTCGGCAGGCGAGGCGGTGAGGAGGATGGCGCTCTGGAGAACGCGGAAATCCCCGGTGTAGGTGCCGCCGGCGGATTCGAGTCGGCCTCGGTAATCGATGGTGGTGCCTGCGGCGACGGTGATCTGGCCCTGGTTGCAGAGGCTGCCCCTGATCAGCCTGCCGTCACCGAGCCCCGGTTCCGCGGTGATCCGGCCGCTGGGCGAGTTGGTGAGGGTCGCTCCGGCCTCGACGTTCAAGTAGCAGCCCCGGTCCCAGCCGTCGTTGCTGGTGGTTTCGAGGTGTATGATCCCAGCGGAGAAGGTGTTCAAGGGGACTCGCAAGCGCGCGAGTTCCCAGGTGACGGTTCCCTCGATCCAGAGAGTCGTCGAGACCGCGGCGTGTCGTTCGAGTTCGTTTTCGGGTCCGACGATCCGGATGACCGCCGGCTCGCTGGCAGTCGCCTCGGTGGCGATGGTGCTGTTGTAGACGCGGACCAAGCCGCTGACGGTCCCGCCCGCCAGTTCGAACCGGCTGTTTTCGAGCATGAAACCGCCCTGAACGGAAAGAGCGCCCGCAGCCTGTCGGAAGAGCGAGTCGGTCCCGGAGATATTGAAGGTGATGCCCTCCTCGACGGTGATGGTGCCCTGATTGATGACTTTGCCGACGATGCGCCTCGGGTCCCCGTTGGCGGCGAGCACTTCGATCCGGCCCTCGGATCGATTGGTGAAAGCGCCCCCGTTCACTTGGAGATACGCGCCGCGGTCCTGGTAGTCGTTGCTCCCGCAAGTCAGCCGGAGGATGCCGTCGTTGCTGCATCCGGCGGGGCTCGTGAGCCATGCCGCGCCATAGGTGGTGGTCCCCACGAGCCGGACAATCGTGCGGGCCGGGACGTCGGAAAGCAACTGGTTGTTGGCGCCGTAGAGATAGAGCTCCGTGGGAGCGGCGGGTGCCGCCGGAAAGGTGACTTGGCTGTCCAGGACGCGGAAAGCCCCGGCGTACGTGCCGCCGGCGGACTCGAGGCGGCCGCGGAACTCGACGGCGGTGCCTGTGGCCACATCGATCGCGCCTTCGTTGTAGAGGCTGCCGGTGATGCTCCGGCTGTCGCCAGCGCCCGGGGCCGCTGTAATCCTGCCATCCACCGCACTGTGGAGCCGGGCTCCGGTCGCGATGGAGAGGTAACTGCCTCGGTTCTGGTAGTCGTCAGAAGAGCTTTCCAGGTGGAGCGTGCCGCGGTTCACGATGTCACCGGCCACGGTGAGCGTCGTATAGCTCCAGCGAACAGTGCCTTCGGCCCAGAGGGTGACGCCGGGCGAGGCATTGCCGAGGAACCGGCAATTCGCGCCGACCGCCCGGACGGTCAAGGGCCCCGCGATGTCGGGCCCGATGTCGAACTCGGAATTGTGGCCGCGGAGCGGTCCGTTGATGGTGCCGCCGAGGACCGTCATCCGGCCGCCTTCGAGGACGACACCGCCGGGCACATCCCACTGGCCGCCGGCCAGGGTGAGTTGAGGCGGGACGTCGCCGACGCCTTGGATCGAGAGTTCGGTGCTGGCCTCGACGCTCAGTGTGCCTTCGTTTCGCAGGTTGCCGTACAGGACTCGTGAATCGCCGGTGCCCGCGAGGATGTCGATGCGTCCGCTAGGGGCATTGGTGAGCACCCCTTGCACGGTCAGGTAGGTGCCCCGGTCGTGGTAGTCGTTGACGACGGTGATGAACTGAAGGGTGCCGGCGTTGATCCAGTCGCCGGCAGCAGACCAACGCGCTGCGCCGTTGGCGACCGTGCCCTCGATCGCAACGGTGCTCCCCGCGGTCACGTTGCCGGCGAGCGTCCCGGTGCCGCGCAGGTGGAAGCGGCCGGTGCCCGTGGCGCCCGGAGCGAACTCGAGCCTGCCGGCGAACAGGGTGACGTCGCCGGTGGCGGTGCCGTTGCCGATGACGACGGTGGCGGAGGTCGTCTGGACCTGGGGGGCGTCCAGGACGCCCGCGTCGAGTTGGACTCGCCGGTCGCGAAAGGCGCAGGAACCGGTCACGATGAGGCCTTCGCCGGCCAGGACCAGGTTCTCGCGGCAGTCGAGCGCGGCGAGTGTCACCGCCGGCCCCGACAGGGTGACGGTGGGATCAGCGCCCACGTTGAGCACCGCTGTGTCCGCGGTCCCCGGCAACACGTCGCCAGACCAGTTCAAGGGGTCCGTCCATGAGGCGCCGTCGCCGCCGCCGTCCCAGGAGATTGTTGCGGCGTTGGTCCCGCCTGGGGTGAGGAGGATCGAGGCGAGAACGACGACCAGGGTCAGTCCGCAAGCCGGGTTTCGATGACGACAACGCCGGGACGTTGGAATGACGGGTGTTGTTTTCAAGGCAGAGCCACCGTAGCTCGTGCCGCGCGTGAAAGGCAAGCAAACAGGACAGCAAACTGAAGGAAAATTAGACACTAGCGAGGCGCCGCCTCAGACCCAACCAAGTCCGCGATTCCATGAAGCCTGCCTGCCTTTCCGGACCCTCTGTTCCGCGCCTCGCTCATCAGAGTCCTCGACGGAGGAAGGGGAGGCCTGGAACAACAAAGACCCAGGACCGATTGTGAACCTGTCCCCCTGTTGCCCCCGAGAGAACAGACCAGCGAAATCCGGGACTCAATCCTCATCGCCTCTTGAGTGCGCGGGTGGGTCAATCGGCGATCCGTCCCGAATCGGGAAAGCGGGGGAATCCCTCGCCGATTCAGGGCGGAGCGCTGATTCGGGCGGCGGCTTGCGAGTTGACGCGGATTAGGGGACTTCGGTAGGCAAGAGGGATGGAACATCGTCGTTGGCTTGGCGGCTTGGTGGTTGGTGTGTGTGCGTGGGCTTGGAGTTTGGCGGGGGCGGAGGTGCTGAGCATTGCGCATCGGGGCAACTCGATGTCGGCGCCCGAGAACACGCTGGCGGCGTTTCGGGCTGCGGAGGGGAAGGCGGACCTGGTTGAAACCGACATCCGGGTGTCGTCGGACGGGGTGCTGGTGTTGATGCACGACGTCACGGTGACGCGGACGACCGACGGGACGGGCAACGTGTCGGCGATGACGCTGACGCAGTTGAAGGGGCTCGATGCCGGGTCCTGGTTCGCTCCGGAGTTCGCGGGCGAGCGCGTTCCCACGCTTGAAGAGATGCTGGCGACGACCCTGCCTTTTGCCACGCCGCTCCTGGAGCACAAGGCAGGCAGCGCCGCGAGTTACGTGACCGAGCTGCGGCGTTTGGGGGTGCTGACGAACGTGATCGTGCAGTCCTTCGACTGGGATTTTCTGGCGGCGATGCACGCGCTCGAGCCGCTGATCCCGCTGTGCGGCTTGGGGAGCGGGGCGCTGGATGTGGCGGATCTGGACCGGATCGAGGCGGCGGGGGCGCGTACCGTTGCCTGGGAGAAGGGGGGCGTCACGGCCGTCGAGGTGGCGATGGTGCACGATCGCGGATTGCAGTTCTTTGTCTGGACGGTGGACAGCCCGCAGGAGATTGCGAGGTTCGTCAGCCTTGGAATCGACGGCGTCATTTCCAACGATCCGGCGTCGGTGAAGAACCCGGGGACGATCACGACGAATGCGCCGACCCACTGGAGCGACCGCCTGATCGCCCATTGGACCTTCGACGACGGGCTTGCGGATCCGGCGGCGCGGGTGGTGACGGACGCCTGGGGGGCGAATCCGGGAACGCTGGTGCAATCGGATCCGGCGTCGCATTGGGTTGGGGAAGGCGTGGCGCGGATCGGAGGCGGTCTCGATCTTGAAGGAGCGAGCGCTCACGTCGTGGTGCCATCGACGAAAGCCCTGGACATCGGGACCAACGCGGTGACGCTTTCCGGGTGGGTGTGGTTGCCGGGCCTGCCGAGTCGGTTGCCGGCCGCCTATGGTGCGATTTACGATTCGACGACCGATTGTTACGTCCTTTATCTCGATCGATCGAACCGGGAGCTGCGGTTCAAGGTGACGGATGTGAACGGGCATGCGGCGCGTCCGGGCATACCCGAGGCCGCGCTGCGGACGAACGAATGGTTGCACGTGGCGGCGACCTATTCCGGGCAGGGGACCGTGGCGGCGGGGCGTGCGGCCATTTACCTTGACGGCGTGTTGCAGGACGTGCACACGGGGCACGACGCCAGTAGTCCGGTCGGATTGACCGGGAACGTGAAGACCGGTCAAGCGGCCGCCATGGGACGAGAGGGGCCGACTGGGGGCAACGCCTTTACGGGGATGGTCGACGATCTAGCCCTTTGGGGACGGGCACTGTCGGGGGAGGAGATTCGGCAGTTATTCGAGGCGGGGCGAAACGGTCTGGGCCTGGCCGATCTGCTGAAGCTGCCGACGCCGTTGCTTGTGCCCGGCTCGATTCGGCCGGACGCCGCCGGGATGAACCTTGAGATCACTTTCGAGAACCTCGGGCCGTGGCAGACGTTCCGGCTGGCGCAGGCCGATTCCTGCGCGGGTCCGTTCGAGGTGGTGCCTGGGCTGGCGCCGATTGCCCTGGGAGAGGGACGGTACCAATTCGTCTGGCCGCTGGACGGCAGTTCGATGCGGTTCTTCCTGATCCAGGCGGAGTAGAGTCCTCGACTTGTGAAATATATGGGGTCAACAGGTCAAGTTGGGTCCCTGCCGCTCCAGGCCTGCGCCCGTGCCTTCGAGGACTCTCCATTAGCGAGGCGCGGAAGAGGGGGTCCGAAGAGGCAGGAAGGCTTCATGGGATCGCGGACTTCGTTAGGTCTGAGGCGGCGCCTCGCTAGGCGCTTTCGAGCGACCAGCCGTTGTGGTAGGGCTCTTTCAAGAAGGCGTTGGCGGGGGCGTGGTTGGTGAACTTCATGGCGGCTGGATCCCAATCGAGCGACTTGCCGGTGCGGACGGCGATATTGCCGAGCAGGACGATTTCGGTGAGGGGCACCGCCCAATCGAAGGCGCAGCAGGCCGGTTCGCCGCCGGTGCAGGCCTGGTACCATTCGCCCCAGGTGCCGGGTCGGCGGGGGAGAGTCTTGGGGATATCGCGGGCTTTGGCTGCGAGTGTCGGTGAGAGAAGCTTGGGTCCGCCCCAGGAATAGAGCAGTTGACCTTGATCGCCGACGTACAGAGCGCCTTCTTCGGGGAGGGGTTGGTCCCAACCGTGGGGTCTTGGGGGCTGCAATCCGCCGTCGTACCAGACGAGGCGCACCGGGGGCAGGCCGGCGCGCGCCGCGAAGTCGTAGGTGACAATCGAAGCCAGGGGCGCGGTCTCGGGGGTCACTTTGGTGGCGGTGGCCTCGATTCGGAGGGGCGGACCCAGCTTCAGGGCGCGGACGACAGGGTTGAAGTGATGGCATCCCATATCGCCGAGGGCACCGGTACCGAAGTCCCACCAGCCTCTGAAGTTGAACGGATGATAAACGCCGTTGTACTGGGCGATCCAATCGGGGTTTGCCTTGAGCTGGGCGAGGGCGTAATGGCCTGCGGGCCATCGATCCTTGAAGGGCCGGGCGGGGGCGGGTCCGAGCCAGAGGTTCCAGTCGAGGGACGCAGGGACTGGATCGTCGCCTGGGGGTCGGAGCATGCCCTGGGGCCAGACGGGGCGGTTGGTCCAGAGATGGACTTCGCGGACGGCGCCGAGTAGGCCGGCGTCGAGCCATTCATTGAGGCGGCGTGGTTCCTCGGTGCTATGGGGGGCGGCGGTCATTTGGGTGGCGCGGCCGGCCTGACGTGCTGCGGCCAGGAGGACGCGGCCCTCGTGCACGGTTCGGGTCAAGGGTTTGACGCAGCAGACGTGTTTGCCGCTGCGGAGGGCTGCGATGACGATGAGTGCGTGGGTGTGATCCGGCGTGCCGCAATAGACGGCGTCGACCCGGTTTCCCTCGGCCTGGAGCAACTCGCGGAAGTCGCGGTACTTACGGGCTTGGGGCCAGCGGTCATAGGCTTTTCTGGCGAAGACGTCGTCGACATCGCAGAGGGCGACGATCTGGAAGCCGGCGGCTTCGAGCTCCTGAAGTTGGCCGAAGCCGACGCCGCCCACGCCGATTCCGGCGAGGGCGGGTCGCTGACTGGCGGGGGTGGCGCCGGCGTGGCCGAGGACGGTGGCTGGCACGATCATGAGGGTGGCGGCGGCGCCGGAGGCAGTTTGGAGGAACCGGCGCCGGCCGAGATGGTGAGGCGAGCGGGGCATGGCAGAGTCGGGGGCTTCACTGCATGGTGTAGGTCAGGACCACGGATCCGGCGGTGATTCTGATGCCGGTGATGGTCGTGGATCGGGGGCCATCGATGCGATAGAAGCGGGTGGCGCCGGCGAGGGGGACGGTGAACGTGCCACCGGTGACGGTTTGGGCGACCACGGTGGGGCTGCACTCGGCTCCTTGCACGTCGGCGAGGGTGACGGCATTGACGGCGTCGGTTGCGGGGGCATAGGGGCCGGCGATCGCGGTGGCGGACCTGCAGACCAACGGGTACCAAGCCTTGACGGCTTCGGCGGGGGCGTTGGGGTCATTGACGAGGACGCGCGAATCGTCCGCCGGGTTCACCGAATAGAGGGCGAGGTTGGCGCTGCCGCCGGTCTCTTCCCAGAGGGTGCGGATGGGGTAAAGACCCGCCGTCTCGACCACGACATCGAAGGCGGCGTCCGCGGTGTTGCCGGGATTCTCCCAGAGGATGATGGGGGCGTTTTCACTGAAGCGATCGCCGCAGTAAACGCCCGCGCGATCGTCGGTGGTGATGTGGAACCGGTGCAGTCCGGCGTCGAGTTGGAGATAGGCGAGCGAGTCGACGGCGATGTTGATGTAAGTCCCGGGGCAGAGGCCGGGGACGGGTGCGGGCGTGCCGTTCTTGTTCCAGTCGAGGACCTGGACGAGGCTGGTGGCGGTGAGGTCGATGGGGATGAGCGGGGGGATGGCGAGTTGTTTTCGAGCCCGTTCGAGGGTGTTATCGAGGTTGGCGCCGCCGTTGGCGCTTTGAACCATGCGGGAGTCGAAGCCGCGGACATTGAGGGCGCCGATGGGGAGGCTGCTGCTGGCGGGCAGGAAGGGGTAACTGACCGTCCAGGACCAGGTGTTGGTGCGCCAGGTGCCGAGGGAATCCATGAACGCGACGCTCGTGGTGCGGGTGGTACCCCAGGGGAGCAGCGAGGTGACGGGGTAGGTGACTGTAGCGCCGCTGAAGTCCTGGTAGGCGGGGGGATTGCCGTCCTTGTGGACGAACGGTTCGACGGTCAGGGACGCGTTGGGGATCCAGGTGCCGTCGATGCAGAGCTTGATGGAGGCGGTATCGACGTAAGAGTCGCGGTCGAGGATTGTGGCGCTGATGGTGGGGTAGACGGCGGTTGCCTTGCCTCCGGGCGGCGGGGTGAGGTCGGTGACCACGGCGGGCATCGAGCCGGCCGCGGGGACGGAGGCGGCGTAGTTGTCGAAGGTGGCCTGGGCGCCCTGCGTGGTCGAGGGGTAATCCTGCTGGAAGGTGAACAGGCCGCAGAATCCGGACGTGTGGGTGTAGTTCGGGTCCTGAGCGATGGCCGAGGCCCAGGGGTTATTAAGATCGGCCTTGTCGAACAGTTGGAAGAGGAAGGTGTAACCGTCATGGCTGCTGGCGACCAGGCGGTACCGGCGGGCGGGGTCCAGGGTGATGCCTTCGAGCAATCCCAGCGTAATGGGGTCCTCATCGCTGATAAGGCTGATGTAGAGGTTGTGGTAGGCCGAGGAGTAGGTGGCGCAGTAGCCGTCCGAGGTGCCGAGGCCGATATCCGAGAGGTAGAACAGGAGGCCGGCCTCCTGGTGCCAGTCGGCATTCCAGGCCAGGAGATCCGTGGCCGCGGAGAAACGGCCGCTGTAGGTCACGTCGGGCCTGAAGCTGCCTGCGCGCGCGTTGCGCATGCCGTAGTCATCGTTGCCGGTGGGCGGGGCGCTGATCGAGTAGGCCTTTCCGCCGGTGCCGTCGGCGGGGAAGGAGAAGGTGGCGGCGCCGTAAGCCACGAGGGTGTAGCGCGCCCATCCGGTGTCGTTGCCCGCGTTGAAATCCGAAGTTTGTGCCTCGAGCCGCGGCGCGGTCACGGTCAGGAGGAGCGCCATCGTGGCAAGCGGGAGGATTCGACCGGGGAACCGTCGGGCGGTGTCTTGGGCACAAGTGGAGTTCACGAGAGGAGGCCTTTCTTTAGAGAAGTCTGGCTTACGGGAGCCGAACGATGCCGGCAGCGAGTCTGATCCGCCACCGTTGGGGGGGACCGTAGCTCCGAGGCTTCGCGCTCGTCAAGGTGTAAGCGAGGTTTGGGCTTAGGGTCTGTGCAGACCCTTATCGGGCGGTGATCAGGTAGTAGACGGTGTCGGGTTGGAGGGCGATGGAGTCGGCGTGTCCGATGGGACCACGGGGTCTTCCCGTGAGGTCCAGGGCGGTGACGTCGAGTTGGGGGGCATCCGGGCGCAGGAGTCGGACCGTGCCCTGGATCTTGCGGACTTGCCACGGGTCCTTTCCGATGTGTTCGATCCACACGAGTTGGCCCTGAGGAACCGTTGTCCATCCCGTGTTCCGTTCCTCGGTCATCACCTGCAGGAGGATCCGGCGGGAGACGTTGATGGGTTGACCATCGAGAGGGACGAGGATGATATGGACATTGTCCAGCGGGCTTGAGAGGAGGGAATCCCGGAGCCGGATTTCGCTGATGGCGGCGAGGTTGCCGCTGGCACCTTGCGCGGCGGGGGCGTTGACGGTGAGGAGGCCCTTGCCGTAGTCGAGGGTGAGCTCCTCGGTGCTGCTGGTGACCGTCTGGAGGTCCCTGCGGACGAGTTTGCCGAGGTCGGCCAGGCGTGGGGGGGCGGCGCGGTCGGCGAACTGGACGCGGGTACGTCCGGCGAAGTGGATCAGGGGATCGATGCGCTGGCCGGGGGCGAGGGTGGTGCCGGACGGGACGTCTTTGAGGCGGAGCTCATCGAACGCGGCGTCCTGGGGCAGGGGTGTGCCTTGGAGGTTGCGGAGGTCTTCGGTGCCGAGGGTGAGGTCGGCGAGCACGTCTCCGGGTGCTATGAGAGAACGCCGGAAGATGAGGGCGGCGGCGGGGAACTGGGCCATTTGGGAGGGGGCCATGAGCGTCCAGGGCTGCATCCAGAACTGGGGTTTGACCCTGTAGCGGGAGCCATCAAGGGCGAAGTGCACGATGGCATCGCTCTCCTGCAGGGCGCCGTACAGGGCGAGGAACAGGGGGGCCTCGGGCCGGTACCGGTTGGGGCGGGTCCAGGTGGTTTCGGAGATCATGGAGGGCTTGCGATTGTACTCGATGTCGATGACCGGGTGATTGAAGGCCTTGGGGTCGCCGGGATTCTCGGGGTCGAAGCGAAGGGCGCTGCGGTTGACGAACGTGTGTTGGTCGCGGAGAGACCATTCGGAGAAGAGCCCGCCATGACGACAGCCGAAATAGCCGTGGCGATCGATAAAATCGCCGGTGGCGTAGCTTAGTTTCTCGAGAGGGCCGAACACCTCGGGGCTGGCGGTGGCCCAGTTGGAGCAGGTCACGAGCCCGGCGTAGCCCTGGTTGCGCAGGAAGCGGACGATGCGCTGGTAGAACCGGGTCTGGGTGTCGAGGAGGAACGCCGCGGTATCGCGATCACGCGGAGTTTTGCGGTTGAAGATTTCCCAGAGAGGCCGGAATGCGGCGCGTCCCTCGGATGCGCGGTCACGGGGGAGCGGGGGACTATCCCAGGCGGTGAAGGCGGCGGCGAGCGAACCGTACTTGATCGACAGCCAGTTGCCGAATTGGCGCTCGAGTCGGCGGAGTTGGGGATCGGGGAGGTTGGCTTCGGTGAAAGTCCAGAAGAAGAACGAGTCTTCGTTCTGGATCTCGACGCCCAGGAGGGCGGGTTCGGCGGCGAGGAGGGTGCCATCGGCGAGCGGCGTGGCGAGGACGGCGCGCCACCAGCCTTCATAATGCGACTGGAACTCCTCGTTGAACATGAGGGCGGCGAAGGGGTGCCGGGTGCCGTCGTAGCCTTCGAGCCAGGGCAAACCCGATTGGGGACGCATCCAGAGGGGGAAGTAGATCGAGAGATGGGTGTAGATCCCTTCGCTCTTCATGGCATCGACAACGTCGGCGAGGCGTCGGACCTTGGCGGGGATGAGGGCGCCGGTCTTTTCGTCGAACACGGCGCCATGGGCGCGAACGAGGTTGACGCCATGGGCGGCGAGGTTTCGGGCGCAGGCCTTGAGCGCGTCGCGGTCGAGGTCGTGAGGAGGGCCGTTGACGGCCCAGAAGCGGACGGGTTGACCGGACTTCTCGTGGATGAACTGGCCGTCGCGGGCCAGGATGCGGCCATTGGCGCCGGCGCGGGGTTCGTTCAAGTGTCGGAGGTCCAAGGGACCGCCGGCGAGGGAGGCGTCGTCGGGCGGACGGAAGTTGAACCAGTGGGTCGCGTCGGCAGCGAGGGCGGCACGGAGAGCTGGTGCCGCGTCCGGCTTGGCCGTTCCGAAGGGCACAAACTCCGATCGTGTGAGCACGAAGCAATCGAGGATCCCGTGGGGCTTGGGTTTGCCGGAGAGCTCGAACTCGAGGGAGTTCTTGCCGGGACGCAGCACCACCTCGCCGGCGTCGAGCCAGGCGAGGAAGCGGAGGTCCCAACCGGCCAGCGGGAAGACCTGGTGGGCGTTGGTGGTGGGAAGATCGATCCAGGGGGCGTCGTTCAGCCGCAGACGGATCGAGGTGTCGTGAGGATTGGCCCGGAGCCAGAGGGTGTAGTGGCCCGGGACGGGGGCAGTGATCCTGAAGGTGGCTTGACCAGGTTGGTTCTCGCTGAAGTGCTGGAGTGCGGCCTGGTCGGAGAAGGCCGCGGCCGGGACCTCCTGGTACCAGCGGTTCGATGTCACGGATCGGGTGAGGGCGGACTCGCCCTCGACCCAGAGCCAATCTCCGGCGTCGAGAGTGGCGGCGAGGAAGGAGAGAGCAAGAACGAGCGAGCTGAAGCGGCTGATGATTGGCTGGATGAGCACCTGCATAACAGCAGTCAGGCAGGCGGATCAGGAAGCCGCAACTTTTTCCTTGCCCTCCCGGTCGATTTCATTATGATATCACCAAGATATAGATCAATGACGAAAGGAAAACGATGAATGCACCGGTTGAAGCGCCGAACAAAGAGCGTGAGGTTCGTGTCCACAGCGGCTGGTCGTTCCTGCCGATCAACATCCTGGTATTGCTCGCGGGGCCGGCCCTGTTCATCTACTCGATTGCGGCGGGAGTGCAGCAGCAGAACCACCCGTACTGGGCTGGGTTTGTGACAGGGATTCTGATGTTGATTGGGGGGGTCATCATGTTGTGCGGGTTTTTCACGCTGCAGCCGAAAGAGGCCCGCGTGTTGGTGTTGTTTGGGGAGTATCGGGGGACGGTTCGGGAGAGCGGCTTTCACTGGGGCAACCCGTTTTACACGAACGGGCCGTCGGTGAGCATTCAAAGCCGGGCGGTATCGGCGGCGGCGGCGAAGGCGGGGGAGACCGGGGCGTTGACGGCTCCGAAGAAGAACCCGCGGAACAAGATCTCCCTGCGGGCGCGGAACCTGAATGGGGAGCGGCTGAAGGTGAACGACAAGCGTGGCAACCCGATCGAGATAGCGGCGGTGGTGGTCTGGCGTGTCCAGGACACGGCGCAGGCGATGTTCGACGTGGACGACTACGAGCACTACGTGACGGTGCAGAGCGAGTCGGCGGTGCGGCATTTGGCGAGCCAGTACGCGTACGATCACGGTGAAGAGAACGAAGTGACCTTGCGCAGCGGGTTTGAGGAGGTCTCGGTGGCGTTGACGCGGGAGTTGCAGGAGCGGCTGAGCAAGGCGGGTGTGGTGGTTGAGGAAGCCCGGCTGACGCATCTGGCGTATGCGCCCGAGATTGCCCAGGCGATGCTGCGGCGCCAGCAGGCGGAAGCGGTCATTGCCGCTCGACAGAAGATTGTGCAGGGCGCGGTGAGCATGGTGGAGATGGCCTTGAAGGACCTGGCTGACCGCCATGTGTTGCAGCTCGACGACGAGCGGAAGGCGGCGATGGTGAGCAATCTGATGGTGGTGCTTTGCGGCGAGTCGGAGGTGCATCCGGTGGTGAACACCGGGACGCTGTACAGCTAGCGAGGCGCACCTCAGACCTAACAAAGCCCGCGATCCCATGGAGCCGCGCAAGACATTCCTGTTGCGAATCAACGCCGAGCTATGGCGCGAGCTCGAGGCTTGGGCTCAGGACGAGTTGCGGAGTGTGAACGGTCAGGTTGAGTATGTGCTGCGGCAGGCGCTTCAGCGCCGGCGGGCTGGGGGTGCGGAGGAAGGGGAGGGGGCGGGATCGAGCCGGGCGCGTCCGGGCGGGTCTTGGGAGAATGCGAAGCCATGAATCGACTTCTGGTTCAGGCGGTGGTTTGGGCGGTGCTGATCCTCGGGGCGGTGGGCGATCTGGTCTGGCACTATCCGCGGCTGCCGGAGCGGGTGGCGAGTCACTTCAATGCGGCGGGGCAAGCGGACGGGTGGTGTACGCGTTCGGAGTATCTGGCGACGTGGCTCTGGTCGCTGGGATTGGTGGCGGTGTTGATACCGGTGTTGCAGTGGTTGATGAAGGTGATCCCGGCGCGGTTCATCAACATGCCGCGCCGGCACTACTGGCTGGCGCCGGAGCGCGAGGCGGCCACGCGAGAGGCGATGTCGGCGTGGGTTTTCTGGCTTGGGGTGGCGATGTGGGTGACGATGGCGCTGCTCCATCACTTGACGCTGCGGGTGAACCTGGGGCCGGAGCGGGATCTGGGTTCCTGGCCCTTGGTCATCGTGGGCGCCAACCTGGCGGCGATGGCGGTGTTGATCATCGGCATGTATCGCCGGTTCCGGTGAGCGGGATGGCGGCCGAGGGGGGGGCGGTAGCCGCGGTCGAGTCAGCGCCGGCTGACACCGGCGGCTACGCCTGGGAGGGCGTCCCTGCCGCGCTGGCCGGTTCGCTGTCCGGGGCGCGTCGGAAGACGGCGCTCTTGGGCGGGGGTCGCTGGGGGGTGGGGAGGCCGAAGCAGGATTTGCAGATGGGGAGTTTGGCGACGCCCTGGCGGACTTCCTTGCGGAGGCGGGCGAACCAGGGCGTTTGCCAGATTTCGAGGAGCGACTGTTCCCGGATGTTGCCGACGGCGTGTTCGCGGTGGTAGTCATTGCAGCAGAGGACGACGTCGCCGTTAAGGGTGATGACGAGGGAGTTTTCCGGGGCGTCGCAGGAGGTGAAGGGCACGAAGCCTTCGGGGGTGACGAGGCCGCCGCGGTTGGTCCAGCGCACTTGGCCGGGACTCTCGAGTACGGTGAAGTAGCGGGGCCATTCGCGCACGAGCGACTGAACGCGGTCCCGCCAGCCGGGGCGTTCGGGGAGGTGCCGGGTAAGGATGAAGTGGGTGACGCCCGCTTCGATCAGGCGGGCTGCCAGTTCCCGGGTGAGGAGATCGCCGTTTGAGATGATGCGCGGGAGCGCGCGGGGCAGGGCGCGTTTGGTCTGTTGAACGAGCGAGACCAGGCGTGGATCAGCGAGCGGTTCGTTATAGAAGACGTAATCCACGAAGCCGCGCCAGCCGATCTCGGCCATGCGTTGGAGGGCGAGGTCGAAGACCTCCTGGGTCATAAATTCCCTGGGGGTTTCGAAGAGATGGTTGGGGCAGTAGACGCAAGCGCGGTTGCACCAGCGGCTGATTTCCACCGAGACGGCCCGGAAGAAGTAAGGGTCGCCGTGGCGGCGCCAGTTAAGGAGGCGCATGAAGGAGGAGGAGATGGGTCTCCGGATGCGCGTGGGCATCAGCCGGTTGGCGAGCCATGTGAGGTGTTGAAGGTCCATGGCGTGAATGGTCTCGGGCCCTGCGGGCTAGATTAGCGAGGCGCGGAGGCAGGGTGCCCCGCTGCCCCCCACGGTTCCTGTGGACTGCATGTTTCATTGGTCTGAGGCGCGCCTCGCTAGCGCGAAGCGGCGGGCAACTCGGCGATCCGCAGGTTCCGGAAGGAGAGATCGGTGGTGGGATCGTGGCCTTGCAGGCTGAGGACGCCGGCCTGGGCGCGGTAGCCCTGCCGGGCGCTTTCCTGAGGCGGCCGGTTGTCCTGGAAATCGCTCACGAGGTAGCCGTCGATCCAGACGGCCATGTGGCGGCCGTGGGCGATGATCGTCTTCGTGAACCACTGGCCGTCGGTCGATACGACCCGGCGGGCAGGCTGTCGGTTGTAGATGCCGCCCGTGCCGAAATCGACCGGCCTGGCGCGATCGTCGCCTTCCCATTGATTTCGAATCTGGCTCTCGTACCCGCTCCAGAACTGACCGGGCAGCGCCCTGAAGAAGACGCCGCTGTTGAGGTGCTGGCCATTCGAGATGATGTCCAACTGGAACACGAAATCGGCGAAGGTCTCGACGGACTGCAAGTCGCCGTTGCCGTTCCTGACGTTGAGCCATCCTTGGGGTGTGACCGAGTAGACGGACTTTCGGCCCGGGATCTCCTTCCAGCCGGCGAGGTCCTTGCCGTTGAACAGGCTCTTCAGCCCGAGGGGGCGGAGTTTGACATTGCGGAACTTGACGGGGCCGGGGCCGGACCAGTACTGGAGGCAGATCGGACCGCGGGCAAACCGGGCGTCGCGAGTCTCGACCGCGACGGCTCCGTTGAGTTTGATCTCGACGTCCGGTCCGAGCGCGCGGACGTCGAACCGGCTCCAGCGGCCTGCGGTGGTTTGCTGGCTGGCGATCCGCTTCCGGCCGCTGAGGCTTCCGGTGGGCCACTGGGGATGCTGATCGCCGATACTGACTTCGGAGGCGTTCTCGTGGGTGACTTCGCCTTCGGCGGGGCAGCGCAGGAACACGCCGCTATCGGCTGCGGCATCGACCCAGAACTCGACGGACAACTCGAAATCGGCAAACTCGGTGGTGGTCCCCAGCATGCCGCGGCCGCTGTCCGGGCGATGGACGATGGCGCCGTCGACGACTTCCCAGACGGCCGGTCCGCGCGGTTTCCATCCGAACAGTGTCTCTCCGTCGAACAGTTGAATCCAGCCGGCGGCGGCCTCGGCGGGAGACAGCGTGTCCCCTGCCGCATGGGGCAACCATGGAACACTCGGGAGCATGCAAGCCAAGACAAGACGGGTCAGCGTGTTCATTCCGTTTGCCGGTGACAATACACGAACAGGAAGAGATCGACAGGAGAAAACCGTCGTGGCGTGGGCCCGTGAGATTTGAGATTTGAGATTGGGGGCGGCGCTGACACGGCTCACCCCGATCTTTCTCTGCCCGAACTCCTCTCGATTGCTTCGTTTCTCTGAATTGGGGAGAGGGAGACGGGGGCAGGTGACCTTACGTGCGCAGGGTGCCGTCGTCTGGACAGCGTCGTGGGGGGGCGGTATGCCGCCGCATTCGCCACAGCGCTGCGCATCCCATGAGGAACAGGGCCCACGTGCCCGGTTCGGGAATGGACGGCACGGTGTCGGGATCGGCCGGGGTCAGGCCGGTTTGATGGTACTGAGCGTCGGTCTCGAGGACGACGGCCCCGCTGAGGGGTGTCACCAGTTGGTAGCGGGTGGCGAGGGCCATGGCTTCATTGAGGTGGCGGGCGCGGTGGAGTCGGCCGATTTCTTCTGCGGCCCAAAGGCGCACCAAGTGAAGCGAGCCCTCGACGCTGTTGGAGGAGCCTGCGGTGTCCGGAGCTTTGCCGGGGGTGAAGTGCCGCGTCGGGGACGGGGAGGAGGCGGTCCAGGCGCGTGCGAGCCGGTCGAGGTCTTCGCGAAGCGATCCGAGGCGAGGGACGGCCTGCAGCTCGGGGTAACGCTCCAGTTGTTCAAACACCCGATTGGGTCCCTGCGTGACGGCGCAAGCGAGGATCATCGGGCCTTCGGAGGAGCGGTCGAAGACCTGGCGGATGGCATCGACGGACCCGAGCTGGACGGGTTGGGGTGCGTGGATCCAGAGGACGAGTGCGTCCGGTTTTTCCGCGGCGCGATGCCAGCCTTGGACGAGGCCGGCGAGGTTGTCGTTTCCCCCGTGGAAGTCGTAGTCACGGATGGCCGCCGCCAGCCTTGAACGGGCGTCCGGGTCGGAAGTCGCGAACGGGGATGCCATCTCGACGACGGCGTCACCGGCGACCAAGGCCGCGAGTTCGAGGCCGGGTGGGAGCGAGTGGATCCAGGCGGCGAGCTCCTCGCGACGGGGCGCCATGCCGGCGGAACCATCGATGACGAGGGCGATCCGCGACGGCTTGGTGGCCGGTTTGAGCAGGAGGGTTTGATGCAGAACGGGGTGTTCGGGGTCGCGGGGGTTTCTGGCCCAGGCGGAAGCGGTCCCGGCCGGGCGTGGAACGCGAATCAGGCTCGAGGGGGAGGCGAGGTCGGTTTCGCTCAGGAGGGCGCGCACGGTGTTTTGAGGCGAGGGATGGGCGCCGGGTGGCGGGGACTCACCGTGCGCGGCGATCGGCGACGTGGATTCGGCCCACGCGGTGTGCCGGAGTTCTGGGGGGACGGTGAAGTTTCTTTCGACGAAGCACGGCCATTGGAAGAGGGCGTCGGTCATCGAGTCGAGCAGGAGCGGGGAGGTGATGCCCAGGCGGATGCGCATGGTGCCGCCTTCGGCCGGGATGGGGAAGCACTGCACCAGGACGCGGTCGGGTCCGCAGGTTGTGACGAGGACGGGATCGCGTCGCTGCTGGATGGCGATCTGCTGGTAGGCCTGGCGCACGGCGCTGCGGGTCGAGAAGGCGGCTTCGCGGGGTTCGCCGTTCACCCAGAGGGTGAGCCGTGAGACGACGCCTCCCGGGGGGAGTTGGATTTGGGCTCGCGCCTCTCGCTGGCGGGCGGAGTCGTTCTTGAATTCGAGCGTCCATTCCGTGTAAGCGAGGGCGGGTCCGGGTTCGATGACCGCATCCAATCGCGAACTCAGGAGCTGGAGGCCCTTGATGCGGCCGCCGACGCGTTCGCCGCCCTGGTCGGTGTCCCAGGTCCAATCGTCGAGCCCTGACCATCGGCCGCGTGCGGTTCGCACGGGCGGGGCGGGGACGGCATTGAAGGGGTTACCGGTGACTCGATAGTAGATCTGGCGGGCTTGTTCGGGCCAGACGGGGCGCTGGCTGGCGAGCAACCAGGTCACGAGGTCCATGCTTTGTGCGCGGGGGGTTCGGCCGTAGCAATCGCGGAGCATGACCTGTTCGTCTCCCACGGCCCGGAGCCAGCGGAGGCCGCGCTGCCGGCTTGGGGCGTCTTCCGCGGCCGCCTGTTGGAGGGCCCAGCGCGTGATCCACCCCCGGGAATCGATGATCAACAGCGCCATGAGGGCGAGTGCGAATCCGGGCCACGCTGCGCACCGAAGATCTCCGGCCCGTCGCTGCAGGTGCCGGCGCAGGGAGAGGGCGGTGATGAACGCCAGCATCGGTGCCCAGGGCAGGAGGCCGATGCCCATGGCGATGAGGCCGAACACCCCTGGGAGCAAGAGGGGGATGTAGCGGATGGCGTAGAAGAGCGAGACGCCGATGGCGATGCCGTTGCTCCAGGCCAGCCAGCGGAGGGAGCCGGGCGCGGTCCGGTCGAGGCGCAGCAGGACCAGGGCGTTTGCGGCAGGGACGAGGCCGACGAGCAGGATGTGCCAGAGCGTGGGGATGGGGTCAAAGAACTCCGCGGCGCACATCCCGGTGCTCCACTCGATGAGGAGGGTGGCGAGGGGGAGGATGACCCCTGGGAACCACCATCCGACGCTGGGCGGTGTTGCCTGGGGCGTCTTGGGGTTGGCGGATCCGGGCGCGGGGGTAGCGGGTGTGGCGGGCGGGGGCGACGGGGAGTCAGGGGGCGGTTCGGGTGCGCCGATGCGTTGGAGCAAGCGGCGCAGGTCATCGGCAGTGACCACGCGCAGGCCGGCGGCGGCGGCTTCCCGTTCCAGGTGGCGGCGGAGGTCGTCGGTGACCTCCGCGGGATCGGCGCCGGATGCCGCCAGGGACGGTCGGATCCGATCGAAATAGCGCTCGAGTTCCTCCCTGGCGCCTTGGGTCCAAGCGATCATACAGCGGTTCCTTTCTTCCGCAGCAACGCGGCGTCCTGGTTTACTCGGTCCATGTAGTCGATCATCAGATCCAGCACGGTTCGTCCTTCGGCAGTCAGCGCGTAGTACTTGCGGGCGGGGCCTTCGGGCGACTCTTCGGGCCGGGTGCTGACCAACCCCTGGAGTCGGAGCCGGGAGAGCAGCGGATAGAGGGTGCCTTCGGTGATGCCCAATCCCGGCAGGGCGACGAGATGTCGTACCAACTCGTAGCCGTACTGCTCGCGTTCCGCCAGGACGCTCAAGATGCAGAGGTCGAGCAGGCCCTTTCGGACTTGGACCGTCCAGTTGTCGAAGTAGTCGCTCATGGGTTAGGCACCTCCTGCGGGCGTGGGGAGGGTTTGGGTACGAAGTAATCGGCGGACCGTCCGAAGTGGCGCCAGAGGCAGACGGCCAGGGCCAGCGCAAGCAGCGTGGACCCGTAGTTCACCGACACCTCCGGGGGCTCGGCTCTCTCGATCTCCGTATAGCGAAGCTGAAACGCGAGGCTCAAAGCAGCGAAGGCGATGAGGATAAGAATGGGGAGTGCGATCCGCTGCGTTCGCCGCAAGCCGAGCCAGAGCAGGCCGAAGGCCATGGCCTGGACCGGGAGGTGCAGCACGAGGAAGAAGCCCATGACTTCATCGGCGCCTTTGCGGGAGGCGAGCGAAGCGGCCCAGATGGCGCCGAGGAGGGCGGCGGCGAGGGGGCCGGCGGCTGCGAGGCTGGCATGAGGCGAATGGAGGGAGGGGTAGTGCCTGACGAGGAGCGCGAAGGAGAGCCAGGCGGCGACCCAGCAGGCATTGAAGCTGCCGAGAATCAAGCCAAGCCAGAATACGCCGTGGGTGTGGGCGGTGCCGGCGAGCCAAGGGAGACCGGGGAGCAGGTTGACGGGGGTATGCGGGGTCAGGTAGGCGGATTCGAGGCGTGCGAGGAGGAAAGCGGCGAAGGGGAGAGCGATCCAGGACGTCCAGAGGAAACGGGCGTCGGGACAGAGGAAACGGAAGATCAAGCATTGGCCGACTTTCGACTGCATAGTACTATGCAGTGCATAGTACCATGCAATACCCAATGCAAGAACTTTTTTTTGTCGGGGTTTTCATCGGCGGTGTGAACTGGTATCACGAGGGCATGGCCAATGCTGAAGCGGCGTCGCAGGGTTCATGGCGGTTTCCGAAGACGTTCTGGGTGGCGAATGTCACGGAGTTGTTCGAGCGGGCGGCGTACTATGGGACCTTCATTGCGGCGCGGACGTATTTGATCCGGGTTGTTGGGCTTGACGATGTGGAGGCGGGGTTTGTGGCCGGGTTGTTTGGGGCCTTGATCTACCTGTTCCCGTTTTTCAGCGGTGCGATCGCGGACCGGCTGGGATTTCGTCGGTCGCTGCTGATGGCCTTCGGCCTCTTGGCGGCGGGCTACAGCGTGCTGGGGATGTTCCACACGATGGCGCCGGTGGGGGCGGGTTTGTTTCTGGTGGTACTGGGCGGGTCCTTTGTGAAGCCGGTGATTACGGGCACTGCGGCGCGGTGTTCAACGGAGGCGAACCGGGCGCGGGCGTTTTCGATTTTCTACATGATGGTGAACATCGGGTCCTTCACGGGCAAGACCGTGGTGGCGCCGATTCGGATCGATTGGGGGGTGCAGCATGTGCCTTGGTTTTCGGCGGGGGCGGCGCTGGCGGCGCTGGTGATCACGGCGCTGTTCTATTGGCCGGGGGAGGGCGGAAGCGAACGGCCGCGGAGTCTTGCGGAGACGTGGAGGGGGTTGGTGATGGTGCTGGGGAACCTGCGGTTTTTCGCCTTGATTCTGATCACCGCCGGCTTCTGGGCGATCCAGGGTCAACTGTATGCGTCGATGCCTGACTACGTGATTCGGATGGCGGGGGAGACGTACAAGCCCGAGTGGTACGCGAACGTGAATCCGCTGGTGGTTGTGGGGTGCGTGTTATGGGTGACGCAATGGATTCGCCGTTGGCCACCGGCGCGGGCGATCACGGTGGCGATGGCGCTGATTCCGCTGTCGTCGTTGGCGATGGCGATGTCTCATCGATGGACGGGAACCGTGCAGGTGTTGGGTTTGAGTCTGCACCCGATCACGGTGACGATGATCGTGGGGATTGCCATCCAGGGCTTTGCGGAGTGTTTCCTGTCGCCGAAGTACCTCGAGTTTGCCTCGAAGCAAGCGCCGCCTGGCCGGGAGGGTTTGTATCTCGGGTTTGCGCATCTGAACACGTTCTTCGCGTGGCTGTTCGGGTTCATCTTTGCCGGCTACATGCTCAAGGCCTTCTGTCCGGACCCGCGGACGCTTTCGCCGGCGATTCAGGCGCAGCATGCGCAGTGGTTGGCGGGGCAGGCGGCGATGCCGTCGGTCTACGCCCACGCTCACTACCTCTGGTATGCGTTTGCGGGCGTCGGGGTGGTGTCGTTGGCGTTGATGGGAGTGTATCTGGTCTGGACGCGTCGGGTGGATCGCCGGGCCTAGAGTCCTCGATTCGTGGAAAGTCGGTTTCCTCCGGCGTCCGGCTCGGTTATAGTAAGCGCTACATGAACCGCATCCGCCTGCTGTCCGAGCAGGTTGCCAACCAGATTGCCGCCGGCGAGGTGATCGAGCGTCCGGCCAGCGTTGTCAAGGAACTGGTCGAGAACGCTCTCGATGCCGGGGCGCGCCGGGTTCTGGTCGAGATTCAGGCTGGGGGCCGCAGCTTGATACGTGTGACTGACGACGGGGTGGGGATGAGCCGGGACGACGCGTTGCTCTGCTTCGAGCGGCATGCGACCAGCAAAATACGGCGCGCGGAGGATCTGGCAGGGGTCACCACCCTGGGCTTTCGCGGGGAGGCGCTTCCGAGCATTGCGAGCGTCAGCCGGCTGACCCTGACCACGCGGGAGCGGGAGGAGACGGGTTCGGAGGCGACGCAGGTGGTTTTCAATGGCGGCCGCCTGGTCGAGGTGCGGACGGCCAGCGGTCCCCCCGGGACGTCGGTCGAGGTGCGGGCTCTCTTTTTCAATCTACCTGCCCGGCGGAAGTTTCTGAAGAGCCAGGAGACGGAATGGGCGCACATCCAGCATTGGGTGTTGTTGGCGGCGTTGGCGCATCCGCACGTTGGATTCACGCTGGAGCATGAGCAACGGGTGATCTGGCGATTGTCGCCGGTGGGTGGGGAGGGGGCGCCTGGGGAGAAGCTGGCGGCCTTGAAGGAGCGGCTTCGGGGCTTGATGCCGGATGCATCGCGCTTGTTGGCGGTGGATGCCGGCAGGATTCTCCCCGAGTGGGAGGCTTCATCGGGGAGGCCGGGCTTGGTGGAGACTGAGGAGGGTGCGGCTGTGAGCGGGGAGCCGGCGGACGCGTCCTCCGGGGAGGTGCGTCTTTGGGGGTACATCGGGGCACCGGGGGTATCGCGGGCCACGCGCGAGGAGCAGCATTTGTTTGTGAACCGTCGGCCGGTTGAGAATCGCGCCCTTAATTTCGCACTGTTGGAAGGGTATCACACCGCCCTGATGAAGGGCCGTTATCCGGTCTGCTGTCTGTTTCTCGAGCTCGATCCGGGGCGTGTGGACGTCAACATCCATCCTGCCAAGCGGGAAGTCCGATTCCGGGAGGAGCGAGCGGTTCGAGGGTTTGTGACCGCCACGGTTCGCGGGGCGCTGCTGGCATTTCACCGGCCGGGGTCGGTGTCGGCCCTTTCGGGCGAGGGCGGTTCCGGTCTGGCGGCGTCTTTCCCCGGGGGATTGTCGGGGCCGGTGGAGGGGGGGGCTTCCGCGGTGGCGTTGGCGTCGCCGGTTTCCCCCCTGCCGGTCGGACCCGCACCGGGGTTGCCGGGGAGGGGCAGGACCGACGAGTTGCCGATGGAGCAGAGTCGGGGGGTCTTACCGGCACCGGCGGGCGGTGTATTGCCTGGGGGGGTGGGGGTGGCGGGAGGGGGGATGGCAGTTCCGGGGGGGGAGGCGCCGGCGGCATCGGCGGGTGTGGTGCCGCCGGGTGCGGCGGTTCCGGGGCCGGTGGGAATGCCGCTGTTGAGCGTGCCGCTGCGGGTGTTGGGGGTGATTGGGCGGCTGTATGTGGTTTTGGAGTCCGACCGCGGCCTGGTGTTGCTGGACCAGCATGCGGCGCACGAGCGGGTGTTGTTCGAGCAAATGCTGGCCCGGATGGAGCGGCGCGAAGCCCCATCGCAGCGGCTCTTGTTGCCGGAGACGGTTGAATTGCCGCCCCGGGAGGCACAATTCGTCCGGGAGAATCTGCCGGTCCTGGTCCGGCTGGGGGTGGGGTTGAGCGAATTTGGCGAGCACACCTTCCTGCTGGACGCGGTGCCGCCGTTTGTGAAGGTGTCGGAGGCGCGGTCTTTTGTGATGGAGCTGGTGGATGGTCTTCGGGCGGCGGGCCGCGAGGTGAACGCGCTGCGTTTGGGGGAGGAGATGGTGGCCAAGACCGTCTGTCGTCATGCGGTGAAGGCGCATGATCCGCTGAGTTCGCCGGAGATTGAGAATCTGCTGACGGACTTGCGGCAATGCGGCATGCCCTACACGTGTCCGCACGGGCGGCCGACGATCATCGAGCTGAGCTACCGGGAGCTGGACCGCAAGTTTGGTCGGATCACGCCTTGACTCCGCGTTTGCGAAACACAATATTGCCGGGCTAATTTGTTCGCGTTGTGGGGGGTCAGGTACCTCCCAGACATGCTATGTCGAAACCGAAAGCTAAGAAGTCTGCCGCCGCCAGCCCCCAACATCGTCCGGTTCAGAAGCCGGTCAAGCCCTCGATCAAGAGCAAGGCGGCGGGGCCACGGTCCAAGCTGCACCCCAAGAAACGTCATGGGGCGGCCGGTTCCGCTGCGGTGCGGACGCCGTCCGGCGGGGGGAAGGCGGCATTGCCGCCCTCTCCGGGGGTGGTTTCCGCGGTGGGCGTGGCGCCGATCGAGGTGCGGACGGCGTCGGGCTTTGACATATCCGAGAAGATCAAGGAACTGGTCCGGCTGGCCCAGGAGCAGAGCTACCTGACGTACAACGACATCAACGATGCGTTGCCGGACGGGGTGGTGACGGCGGAGGACCTGGACGAGATCTACACGCGACTTCGGAATCTCGAGATTGAGATTGTGGACCAGTCGGAGGTCGACCGGGTCAAGCAGCCGGAACCCGACGAGGAGGATGAGAAGGCGCGGCTCGACATTTTGGACGATCCCGTCCGGATGTATCTGAAGCAGATGGGCCAGGTGCCGCTCCTCACCCGGGAGCAGGAGGTGGAGATCTCGAAGCGCATCGAGGATGCGGAGAACGAAGTCAAGCGGATCATTTACAGCTTCGGATTTGCGGGCAAGGAACACATTGCCCTGGCGGAGAAGCTGATTTCCGAGCCGCCGAAGGAGCGTTTTGACCGGGTGATTCTGGACAAGAAGATCGAGGGGCGGGAGAACCACTTGCGGGCGCTGCGCAAGCTGGTGAAGGACGTGCGGACGGTGGATCAGCAGGTGGACGAGGCGTATGCCGCGTGGCATGGCGACACGTCCAAGACGCGGAAGGAGAGACTGCAGGGTGAGTTCCGCAAGCGCGACGCCCGGCTGCAGAACACGTTTCCGAAGTTCTTCTACAAGCAGAAGGTGATCGAGGAGATGGCGCTGGTGGCGGACAACATCCACGACAAGATCCAGATGAGCCTCCGGCTGATTCAGGACCTCGAGCAGCAGCGGAAGAACCCGCAGGCGCAGCAGATCATCGAATCGGAGCGCCGGAAGATCAAGGCGCTGGAGGATTTTGTCCGGATGTCGCATCAGGCGTACGTGCAGGCCTATCGGCAGCTTCAACACTTCACGTACAAGGCCCATCAGGCCAAGACCGAGATGGTCGAGGCGAACCTGCGGCTGGTCATTTCGATCGCGAAGAAGTACACGAACCGGGGCCTTTCGTTCCTCGATCTGATCCAGGAGGGGAACATGGGGCTGATGAAGGCGGTGGAGAAGTTCGAGTACCGCCGGGGCTACAAGTTCTCGACGTATGCCACCTGGTGGATCCGGCAGGCCATCACGCGTTCGATTGCCGATCAGGCCCGGACGATCCGCATCCCGGTCCACATGATCGAGACGATCAACAAACTGATGCGGGTCCAGAAGCAGCTCGTGCAGGATTTCGGCCGCGAAGCCACGCCCGAAGAGATTGCGGACGAGATGCAGATCCCGGTCGAGCGCGTCCGCGCGGTGCTGAAGATGGCGCAGCAACCGATCTCCCTCCAGTCGCCGGTGGGCGACAGCGATGACACGAATTTCGGGGATTTCATCGAGGACAAGTCGGCGGAGAACCCGTCCGACATGACGAGCTACAGCCTGCTGAAGGACAAGCTGGGGCAGGTGCTTGAGACGCTCACCGAGCGGGAGCGGAAGGTGCTGGAACTTCGGTTCGGGCTTGGAGACGGCTACTCGAGGACGCTCGAGGAGGTTGGCAAGCAGTTCAAGGTCACGCGGGAGAGGATCCGCCAGATCGAGGCCAAGGCTCTCCGCAAGATGCGGCATCCCACGCGCATCCGACAACTTCAGGGCTTCCTCGAAAGCGAGGAGGTCGAGGCGGCGGCGGCGGCGGCCGCGACGTAGCCGTCCACGGTTTCCGCAGGAAAGCGCCGATCTCGAGGGGCCTCCCGGGTGCGGGTGCGCCTCGCTAGAGTCCTCGACTTGTCGAACATGGGGTCAACAGGTCAAGTTTGGTCCCTGCCGCTCCGACCCCACCCCCTGCCTTCGAGGACTCTACATTAGCGAGGCGCGGAAGAGAGGGTCCGGAAAGGCAGGAAGGCTTCATGGGATCGCGGACTTCGTTAGGTCTGAGGCGGCGCCTCGCTAGACGTCGGCCGCGACGGCGTCCTCGAGCGCCGCGCGCTCGACGCGGTCTTCTGCCCAACGCTGACAGTCAGCCGGTGAGGGCGTTGCTGTCGGCGCCCCGTGCTCGCTGGCTGCGGTCTCGGCGATCTGGGCGAGGACGGCGATGAGAGTTGGCCGATGGCGCCTGCGGAAGCGGCGCACGGCGGTGGCGGAGGGCGGATGAGGGACGCAGAGATAGCCGAGGGCGGCTTCCCGGCGGACGCTGGCGAGCATGTCTTCGGTTCCGGAGCGGCCCGTCGCGTAGTAGTAGGCCAGGAGACTGCACAACGTCCCATGCGTGAAGATGCCTTCGGTGTCCGGCCATGGGAGGGCGGGGAGTCGGGGGGTGCCCACCTCGGCGACCGCGGCGATCACGCAGCGCAAGACCTCGGTCTCGGGCAGCCATTGCCGGAGATCCTCGGGGGGCATGAGCACGGGCGCCACGGTTCGCGCCAGGAGTCGCTTGGTCGGTTGCGAGTGGACTTTTCCCGTTTTCATGCCATGGACGATCGTCGGGCGATGTTACGGGCGGGTGACGGCCTCGTAACTCTTGGGTGAAAGCGGGATGGGGCGGGGGTGGGCCGGTTCAGTGTCCGGGGGTACAGCCTCATGCTGTAGCCGCCCGCGGTGGGGGCGGTGGCACGGGGGGGGGAGATTTGAGATTTGAGATTGGGGACTGCTTGACGGGCTGGGGTGCGGATCGATAGCGTAAAGAACGGCCTATGCTCAAGCGGACCCCTTTGTACGCTGCCCACCAACGGTTGGGCGCACGGTTGATCGAGTTCGGCGGCTGGGAGATGCCGGTCCAGTACGCGGGCATCGTCGAGGAACATCGGGCGGTGCGGGAGGCGGCGGGTTTGTTTGATATCGCGCACATGGGGGAGATCGCGGTCTCCGGCCCTGGGGCGGAGGCGTTTTTGAATCACACCCTCACGAACGACGTGCGTCGGTTGGGGGTGGGCAGTGGGCAGTACACGCTGCTGTGCAACGCGGCGGGGGGGGTGGTGGACGATCTCTATGCGTATCGGGTGAAGGCGGACGAGTTTCTGCTGATTGTGAATGCGTCGCGGATCGAGGCCGACTGGGACTGGCTGCAGACGCAGGTGGAAGGGTGTCCGACGCCGGACGGCTTCCGGATTCACAACGCGTCGCAGGAACTTGGCGCCCTGGCGATCCAGGGGCCGCGCGTGGCCGAGTTCATGGATCGGACGATTGCCGGCGGTTCGATTGGTGGGGTGGTGGTGCCGTCGGTGACCGGGCTGAAGAAGAACGAGGTGGCGGTGTTTGTGTTTCGGGGGATCTCGGTTTGGGTGGCGCGGACGGGCTACACGGGGGAGGACGGCTTCGAGGTGGTGGCGCCGGCGGAGGCGCTGCCGGCGCTATGGGAGGCCATTCTCGAGGTGGGATCGGGCTGTGGGCTGCGTCCGGCCGGTCTGGGAGCCCGGGACACGCTGCGGACGGAGATGGGGTATCCGTTATACGGGCACGAGCTGAACGAGACGACGACGCCGGTCGAGGCGGGGCTGAGCGTGTTTGTGGGGTGGGAGAAGGAGAGGTTCGTTGGCCGTGAGATCCTGGTGCGTCAGCGGGCGGAGGGGGTGCGCCGACGGTGTGTAGCGTTTCGGATGACGGACCGTTCGGCGCCGCCGCGGCCGCACTATCCGATTTGTGCGGGGCCCGAAGGGGCGCCGATTGGGGAAGTGTCCAGCGGCACCCAGAGTCCTTCATTGGGGGTGGGGATTGGGATGGGGTATGTGCCGGTGGAGTACAGCCGTGTGGACACGCCATTGATGATCGAGATCCGGGGGCGGCGGGCGCCGGCGGTGGTGGTGCGGAAGCCGTTGTACCGTCGTGCGTCAAAAGCGGGTTGACCGGCGGCGGGAATCCTGACGTTCTTATCCTATGAGCGACATACCGAAGGACTTGAAGTACACGCGGTCGCACGAATGGGTCCGTGTGGAGGGGGACCGGTGCGTAGTGGGGATCACGGATCACGCGCAGCGCGAGTTGACCGATTTGGTGTATGTGGAATTGCCGGAACCGGGGCGCCAAGTGACTGCGGGGGAGGCGTGTGCGGTGGTGGAATCGGTGAAGACGGCCAGCGACATCCTGGCTCCGCTGGGTGGGAAGGTTGTGGCGGTCAACGAAGACGTCAAGAACGACCCGGCCCTCGTGAATCGGGATCCGTACGGCGTGGGGTGGCTCTTGGAGATCCGGCCTGGCGACGCGGCGGCGTTGGAGGGTTTACTCGACGCGTCGGCGTACGCGGCGGCGATCGGGGCTTGAGATTCGAGTTTTTGCGTTTGACCCGCCTTCGTCCGGGCGGGTAGGTTCCGACCCTTGTTTCGCTATGTTTGCCACGATTCGGAAGCATCAGACCTGGCTGTGGGCGTTCATCATCGCCGCGGTGATCGTCAGTTTTGTCATTTATTTCACGCCCAACGCCGACCGGCAGGGTGGCGGGGGCCGGGCGAGCCAGTACGGGACCATGGACGGCCGAACGATCAGCCGGAATGAGTATCTTGAAGCGTACGTGGAGGCGCGGCTGGCGTTCCTTCTCCGGTACGGCGTCTGGCCGGACTCGAGCGAGGCGCGGCGGTCGGGGGCGAACATGGAGCGGGAGACCCGGACGCGGCTCGTGGTGCTGGACCGGTTACGTCAGCTGAACGTGAAACCGGGCGAGGCGGCGGTGGCCCAGTGGATTGTCGACAACTTCGGCGGCAAGGATCCGGAGTCGGCGAAGCCGAAGTACGAGCAATTCCTGGTGACCTTGCGCAAGCAGCACGGGGTGAACAGCGACGCAGTGCATCGGTTCATCGAGCATGAGATCGGAGCGAGCCACTTAGCGGACGTGGCGGGGATTCCGGGTCTTCTGGTGACCCCGCGGTCGGCGGCGGCGCTTTACCGGCAGCAGAACGAGAAGATCGAGGCGGAAGCCGTCGTGTTCAGCGTCTCGAACCACTTGGCGCAGGTGACCCTGGATGCCGCCGCACTTTCCCAGCACTACTCGAATCGCCTCAGCCAGTATCGCACGCCGGAGCGGGTCCGGCTGGATTACGTGCGATTCCCGATGAGCAACCACCTGGCGCAAGCCGAGCAGAGCATGGCGCAGCGGACGAATCTGGCGGCCGAGATCGAGCGGATCTATCTGAACAGCAGCCCGGGCAGCTACCGGGACACCAACGGCCAGGCGCTGCCTCCGGATGCGATCCGGGCGAAGATCCGGGAGCAGTATCGGGACCGGGAAGCCCTGGTTCAGGCGCATCGGGAGGCGGCGAGGTTTGCGACGAACTTCGAGACGATGGCCTCGCTGACGCCGGACACCCTCGCCCAAGTGGCCAAGGAGAAGTCTCTGGCGGTGGCGACGACCGAGCCGTTCAGCGAATCCGATGGACCGGCCGGGCTGAAGGTCCGCGACACGTTCACGAGCATGGCCTTCAAGCTGACGCCGGAAAACCCGGTCGCCCTCTCGCCGATTCGCGGCGAGGACGCGGTCTACGTGATTTCGCTGCGGCAGCGGATCCCGAGCGAGGTGCCGGCTCTGGATTCGATCCGACCGCGTGTGGAGAACGAGTATCGCCACGAGACGGCGCTACGGTTGGCGCGGGAGGCAGGGACGAATTTCGCCGCGCGGGCGACAGCGGCTCTTGCCGAGGGCAAGGCGTTTGCCGCGGTATGCGCGGAGAGCGGGATAACGCCGATCGTGTTGCCGGCCTTCAGTGTCGGCAGCCGGTCCGTGCCCGATTGGGATCGCCGGGTCGAGCTGGCGGTGGTGCGTTCGGCGGCGGGTCGGCTTGCTGCGGGCAAGGTGAGTGCGCTCGTGCCATCGCGGGAGGGCGGCGTCGTGGTGCACGTGAAGACGCGCACGCCGGTGAGCGAGGAGACTTTGAAGCAGGAGCTGCCGAAGTTCCTGGCCAGTCTCCGGGGCTCCGCCGAGTATGAGGCTTTCAACGATTGGTTCCGCCGGCAGGTGGAGGCCAGTCGGATTTCGACCCCGTTTGACCGCGAGGAATCGCGCTGACCTTTCCCCTGGCGAGGCGCACCTCAGACCTGACGAAGTCCGCGATCCCGTGAAGCCCTCCTGCCTTTTCCGACGCTCTGTTCCGCGCCTCGCCAATGTCGAGTCCTCGACGGAAGGAGGGAAGACCTGGAACCGAAGGGATCAGAACTTGCCCTCTTGACCGCATATTCCACAAGTCGAGGACTCTAGCGAGGCGTTGTGCCATGGTGTATCCGCCCATCCGCCTTGCCTGGCGTCCAACCCGGGAGTCATGGGAGTTGCCCGTCCTGTTCGAGGATGCGGAGGTTCTGGTTTTGGACAAGCCGGCGTCATTGCTGACGGTGCCGGACAAGGAGGACCCGGAGAGACCTGACCTGATGGGGCTGTTGCACGAGGCGGTGCGAGCGGGTGCCAGTTGGGCGAGGGCGCGCGGCCTCGAGTTTGTGGCGAATGTGCACCGGCTCGATGGCGACACCACGGGGGCGCTGCTCTTGGCGAAGAGCAAGTCAGCGCTGGCAGCGCTGACGGATCAACTCGGCGCCGAGAAGCCCTCCCGCGAGTATGCGGCACTTGTCCAGGGTGTCCCGGCGGAGCCGGCGTTCTCGGTCGAGGCGCCAATTGCGCCGCACCCGGTTCGGCCGGGCGTGATGCGCGTGGACGGGCGTCGGGGCAAGAAGGCGAAGACGGGCTTTGAAGTGCTCGAGCGGTTTGCGGGGTACGCGCTTCTCCGGTGCCGGCCCTTGACAGATCGGAAGCACCAGATCCGGGTGCACCTGCGGCAGGCGGGTTTTCCTCTGGCGGGCGACCCGTGCTATGGGGGGAGGCCGCTGCTTCTCTCCCGGCTCAAACCGGGGTATCGATTCAAGCGGGACACCGACGAGCGCCCTCTGCTGGGGCGGGTGGCGTTGCACGGGTCGGCGCTGTCGTTCAGGCATCCGGGGACGGGTGAACAGGTCCGGATCGAGGCTCCCTGGCCCAAGGATTTTCGGGTGGCGCTGAAGTATCTGCAGCGATATGCGTCAGTGGGCGGTGTCGCACCCTGCGCGGCGGAGTGACGGGCTGTGGGGGGCAGCAGGTTGAGCCTGAGACGGCATGCTGAAGCCGCCCGCGGTGGTTTACACCCTGAATTTGAAGACCGTGGTGCTCCTGAAGGTCTGGCCCGGGCGAAGGATGACGGAGGGGAAGTGGGGATGATTGACCGAGTCGGGGTAATGCTGGGTTTCGAGGCAGAGCCCGCCGTGGGGGCCGAACTCGGCACCGTCGGTGCCGGTCCAGTTCCGGAGATGGTTCCCTGTGTACAACTGTACGCCCGGTTCGGTGGTGGAGACCTCCATGATGCGGCCGCTGTGCGGTTCGCTGAGTCGGGCGCAGAGACGGAGGGCACCGGTTTCATTGCCGAGAACGTAGTTGTGATCGTAGCCGCCGGGCCTGGGTTTGAGTTGGCTGATGCGGTCGCCGACGACGCGGGGTTGGGTAAAATCGAGGGGGGTGCCGCGGACGGGGGCGATTTCGCCGGTGGGGATGAGTTGATCATCGGCGGGGGTGTAGTGCTCGGCCGGGAGCCACAGGAGATGGCCGAGGGCGTCGCCGCTGCCGGCGAGGTTGAAGTAGGCGTGGTTGGTCAGGTTGACGGGGGTGGGGCGATCCGTTGAGGCGGTGTAATTGAGGCGCAGTTCGTCGGCGGGAGTCAGCGTGTAGGTGACGGCGACCTTGAGGTTGCCGGGGTAGCCTTCTTCGCCGTCGGGGCTGAGGTAGCTGAACCGGACCGCGGCGTTCCCGGCCTGGGACGGGAGGCTCTCGGTGTTCCAGGCCATCTGGGCGAAGTTACGTCGTCCTCCGTGGATGTGGTTGGGCCCATTGTTGGCCGCGAGGATGTACTCCTTGCCATCGAGCGTGAAGCGGGCCTTGGCGATTCGGTTGGCGACCCGGCCGATGACGGCGGCGGGGGCGGGATGTCCCGACAAGTAGGCGGCGAGGGTATCGGATCCGAGCACCACGTTGGCGGAGTGTCCCTGGCGATCCGGCACGCGGATCTCGGAGAGGATGGCGCCGTAGGACATGACCTTGACGAGCAGTCCGTTCGCATTGCGGAGCGTGAAGGACTTGACGACGGTGCCGTCGGGCAGGGTGCCGAGATCGGTGGGTTGAGGGGCATTCATGGTTTCGGGTGATTGGAGGGACTGCGCTGCCTGCGGAATGCCGCGCTGCGCGGTTGTCTCAGCGGCGCGCGTTGGGCCTTTGACGAACGTCAGCACGGCGCCGGCGCCGAGCGAGGCCGACAGGAACCGGCGTCGGCTGAATCCTGGTTTGAGGAAGCGGTTGCTCATGGCGACCTCCTGAGTCGTAGGAACAAGGGTTGCTGGCCGGGGAGCACTCTGACCCGGTAGACGTCGTTGATGACTTCGGGCTGGGTTGGGAAGGGGACCCAGTTGACCAGCGGGCCCGCGACGGCAGGCGACTGCAGGAGGATGCAGCCGACGCAGTCCATGGGCCACTCGATGAGGATCCAGTCCCCTTGGCGGTGGATGTTGAGCGCCGGGGTGCCGGCGATGGTGCGGGCTCGGAAGAACAGGCTGGGCGGCTCGACCGATCGCGGGGGCAGGACCGTCCTGAGTTCGGTCGGCGCGACCTGATCCTCGAACACCCAGTCATTGGCGTTGCCCACCTGGAGCCTGCGATCGATGGCGTAAGGCTGTCCCGGCAGGGCGTAGAGCACGAGATTGACCTCGTCGTCGCGGAGGTTGACGAGGTCAAGGATTGGCTCGCGGCCGACGACGAAGACGCGGCCGACGCCGGCGTCGCCGTTGGCGTCCTGGCCATCGGTCCGGATGCCGGTGAGCGATTCGCCGCGGACGAGCACGTTGTCCGAGTGTTCCGCGGGTTGGACGGCGAAGCCGAGGCGGGCGAGGGTGAGCGTCCCCTGGAGCAACTGGCCGGGCCGGCTGGCGAACTGGGCCCGGTACCGGTTTTCGCCGAGGGCAACGATGTTGGCGGGGCCGGCCTGGGCGGCCAGGTTGGTGAGGTGAAGGCCTGTCAGGCGGTTGCTGGTCAGATCGAAGGTCAAGGTCAGTTCGCCGAGGGGCGCTCCGGACTCGAGGTCGAGCGGGATGGCCCCGGCGCCGTTGGCGGCGACGGCGGTTGTACCCAGGGCGAGATGGAAGTCGGGTTTGGTATCGAGCACCGTGACGACGAACGTCTGGGAGGCGCTGAGGCTGGGCTGGCCGTTATCGGCCACGATGACGGTGATCGGGTAGGGGTCGCCCCCCTGGAACTCGGTGGGTCGCCACGTGAAGATGCCGGTGGTTGGATGGACGCTGGCACCGGCGGGGGCGCCATCGGCGAGCCGGTAGGCGAGCGCTTGAGCGGGCAGATCGAGGTCGGTGGCCGCGGTGGCGATCGAGAGGCTCTGGCCTTCGGAGAGGGTCAGGCTGGCGATAGGTTCCAGGATCGGCGGCGTGTTGACCTCGAGGACGATGATGTCAAAGTCGAGCGTCGCGCTGGCGGAGGGCGATCCGGTGTCGCGGGCGATGATGCGGACGCGGTTGGTGCTTGGTCCCTGGGCCTCGGTGGTGATCCAGGTCAATTGCCCGCTTTGGCGGTTGAGCACGAGACCTGGCGGCGAGCCGGCTCCCGATTCGTAGATGACGGTGTCGCCGTCGGGATCCGTGGCCGAGACGGTGAGGGCGACGGTCTGGCCCTCGGTGACGATGACCGGGTCGGTGAGGGCGGCGAAGACGGGGGACCGGTTTTCGAGGGCGACGGTCGTTTGGGCCTGGGGCGCGGCCGGGGTGGCCTCGCGGTTGCCGGCTTGGTCGATGGCCACGCTGTAGAACGCGTAGGTCTTGCCCATGGCGCCCTGGAAGACGGCGCTGCGGGCGGGGGTGGCGGTGAGCCAGCGTTGGAACGGGCCGCCGCTATCGCTGTAGTAGACGTCGAACGTGGCGATGCCGCTGCCGTCCGTGTCGTCGCCCTCCCAGCGGACGAGGAAGGCGGAGTGGCTCCGTTCGGGGAGACTCTCGACACTGCTGATGGGCGGGAGGTTATCCTCGGCGGGCAGGAGGGTGTAGGTGAGGGTGTACTGGCCCGTGCTGTCGTGATCCAGCAGGTGGAGGGTGTTCTCGAGCCTGGGTCGTTTGCCTTGTCCGAGGAAGGTGCGATCGGTGATCCAGGCGTTGGTGTCGACGACGACGGCCTGGTTGTCGGAGCGGGTGACGCCGACCAATTGGTAGAGGCCATCAGCGGGATCGGGCACGCGGAGGTAGACCCAGCCCGGGGGCATCTCGGCGGTCAGTTGCACCTGGAGACTCGACGGCGAGAGGGTGCCGATGACGGTGGCGTTGGTGACGACGGCGACGGCGTTGGAGGAGCCATCGCTCATCCAGAGCGTATCGGGCAGGTCACGCAGGTCGGCGTGGTCATTGACGAGAAAGTCGGGCTTGCCATCTTCGAAAGCGCCCGCGGCCTGGACAAGGCGGATCATCTCGTGGATGCGGACTTCATCGATGAGGGAGAGCCTGGGGTTACCCTGGCCGTCGAGGTGCTCGAAGGTGGCGGAGTAGTTGATGAAGAGACCTTGCAGGGTCGAGGTCAGGAGCCAGCGCGCCACGCTGATGCCTCCGGGCCCGATGGTGCCGAAGTTCGCGGTCAGGGTCGGGGTCATGTTCTGGCCTGCGACCTCGGTGGCGAGGATCTTGAAGTCAATGAGCAGGCCCTTTTCGTTCTCGACGATCTCGGGCTGGGCCGACGTGATGCGGAAGTTCCGGGCGGCGCCGGCGCCCCAGTTATTCACCATGACGGCGAGGCTGAAGGGGATGCTCGGCTCGACGCGATCCGTGAACGGGTCGTCGGCGTAGACATCGCGCTGGTGGAAGTAATCGAGGGTCATCCGGGCGGTGGGATTGACCGTGATGGGCACGGGCGAGAGCGGGATGGCGACCTGCATGCCGTTGAGCAGGTATCGGAATTCGCCGCCCACGTAGTAGACCGTGGGTTCGAGCGGCGCAGCGTCGACGGTGGGCACCAGCGTCCAGCGTGCGGTTCCCTTGGCGCCGCCGGCGACGCGCCCGCCGCCGTTGACGTCGCTCAATCCGGTCAATTCCGGCGGGCGGATGCCGAAGAACGAGTTGGCGTCATGGCCTTGGCCGTCGGTGACCTGGACGGAGACGAGGATGGCCTCGAGGGCGTTGGGCATGCCGTTGTCGATGTCGAGCGTGGCCCGGAAGGCCTCGCGGCTGAGGACCGCCTGCTGGTCGAGCTTGATCTTGACCCGGGCGCAGACACCGGCGTCATGGGGTTCCTGGAGTTGGGTGCGACCGATCTCGACCATGGCGTTGATCGGATCCGTGTAGCCTTCCGCCTCAGCCGCCTCCTGGTAGGACCCGAGGAGGGTAATGGCCTGCTGGAGCGCGATGGTGTCGATGAAATCAAGGTTGGCTCCGGGCGGGGCGTCGGCGGGACGCAGGATGCCGAGGGCGACGTTTTCGAGCGTTCGGTTCCAGCGATCGATGACGCGGGTGACCTCGGTGAGCGGGACGCCGGCGGGTTGGACACCGGAGAGGAGGTTCGAGCGTTCGCTTTCGGCGATGGTCCGGCTCTCCTCGGACGTCTCGCTGGTGGCGAGCTGGAAGCGTGAGAACCAGTCGCCGGTGGTGGCATCCGATCCGGGGTGGAGCCAGACGCCATCCGGCGCGCCGGTGAGTTCATTGAACACGTTCAGCGCGACGCGCAGTCCCTGGCCATAGAACGCGGCGGGGTCATGCGCGGCCATCGACACGCTCAGCGGTCCGCCCGACCCGGATGACAAGTAACACGAGAGGAGCGAATAGGCGCAAGCGGGGATGCTCGCGGCGGGGATGAGGCATCCGGCGACGCTGATGGCGCAGTCCACGAGCGATCCGAACGTCACGCCGCCGGCGAAGCCGACGCTGCAGGAGAAGCCCGCGAAGAAGCAGCCGACGGGGCCGGGGATGCAGCCGGCGATTGCCAGAATCCAGCAGGCGGCATCGCAGGGAAGGCTGGTGGAAATGGACGAACTGCTGTAGCCGGGCCCGACACCGCCGCCACCGCCCAAGCCGCCGCCCCCGCCGCCCCAACCGGTCCAGCCGCCGCCGGGGCTGCCGCCCCCGCAATCGCCTCGGACGCCGCTGACGCCGACGGGCGCGCCGCCGGAGATCTTGAAGGGGCCGCACTCGTAATTCCAGGAGGCATTGCCGCCCATGCCGCACGGGACACTGCTGGCGGAGCGCACCTGGCCGGGGATGAAGTCGAAGCTGCCGATGCGGCGGAGCGTCACCGGGATGGTGAGCGAGGCCTTGGCGGGGATTCGGCCGATGTCGCCGATGAGCGGCTCGATGGCGTAGAACGGGTGGGTGTCGAACGTGAGCCGGGTATTCTCGGCGGCGATCAAGCCCTGGTTGTGGAAGGTCATGTTGACCTGCTTGGTCTGGCCGACCACGGTGAGATCGCTGACGTCGAGGACCGACGGTTCGAGGGTGACGACCGGGGTGGGACGACCGTCTCGAATTCCGTTTCGATCGTGATCTTGTAGTGGTCTTCGATCTCGACGCGCTCGACGGTCCAGGTATATCGGACTGCCTGGTAGGAGAGGAAGGCGGTGATCTCGTTGGTGATGCCGGGCTCGAGGAAGATCGTGCTGCGATGGCCGGTGTGCTGTTCGGCATCCAGTTCGAGGTCGTAGTAGCCCTCCATGAGATCCGGCACAAAGAACTGCCCCTGGGTGTCGGTGACACCGTTCGTGATGACCATGGAACTGACCGAGTCCCGGATGCGGACGGTGGCGTTGGTCAGGGGCGGCGCCCCGGTGGCGTAGTAGGTGAACTCATCCACGGAGCTGATGCGCAGCGCGCCTTTGGCTTCCGAGAGCGCCCGGAACGAGAAGGGGACGGCGATGCCCGTGGTCGGGCTGTTGATGGCCAGATTGCCCTGGTGGGTTGTCAGCTCGAGGTTCTCCGGGGGATTCAACTGAAGCGTCACGGTGTTCGTTTCGCCCGGGGCGAGCGAGGGCATCGGATTCGGCGAGACCAGGCTCATCCAGGGGATTGGCGGGAGCGACACGGTGACGGGTCCGGTCTCGAGTCCGCCGGTGTTGACGATCTCGAAGGTCACGGTGCGGAGGGTGCCGCGTTTCATTCCTCCTTCGAGTTGGCTGGGGTAGGTGACCAATCGCGGTACCAGCGGATCAATCGTGACGTAAAGGGGCACGTCGAGCACGGCGCCTTCGCCACTGGTGATCTGGAGCTGGACGTAGCCCCAGGTGTAGGAGGCGTCGCGGGCGGCGATGCCGAAGGCGAGCGAGGTCGTGGCGTTGCCGGCCAGCCGGTTCGTTTGCAGCGTGAGGGCGACCTCGACGTTGGGCGGTTGGCTCAGGACGGCCGCTGCGAGCCCGGTCAGCGGGATATCGCTGAGGTTCTGGATCTCGATCGTGCCGCTGACGCTGCTGGCTTCACTGAGGCGTACGGCCGGGTTGGCGGGCTGGGCGCGCATGCCGAGGAGGTAGAAGGCATCCTGGGTTGCGGGGTCGGGGACTCCCGGGTGGCTGGCGGCGATCTCATAGTAACCGGCCTCGCCCGCCAGCGGGTTCCACGCGGTGGCGAACCGGCCTTGGGCGTCGGTGATGGCGGCGATGGTTCGGGTGGTGCCTCGGGTTCGGATGTGGATGGCGACGAGGGAGTGGGGGGCGGGTTGTCCGCCGGCCCGGGATGCCTGTCCGACGAGGGGCACGGGCGTGTTGGCGGGCGCCGCTTCAAGCGCGGTTGAGACCATGGCTTCATAGGCGGGGCCGGCGCGGGCGGGGTTGGGCGCGATGCCGATGTTGTTGTCTTCGAGCAATTCGACGACGTTGTTGGCGGCATCGGCGATGACGATGATCCAGTAATCGCCGGCGGTCTGGGGCAGGCGGACGGGGACAGTCTGGCTGAACTGGCTGCCGGCGGGCAGGCTGCCATTGAAGGTGTACTGGCCCATGAGCACGTCGTCGCCCACGAGGGGATCGGACGAGAGATAGACTCTCTGGACGACGGCATTGGTGGGGGAGGCGACGACGCCCTGATTCCTGATCTGGTAACTGATGTCGATGTAAGCTTCCGTCTCGGCGGTGGCCGGGGCGGTCACGGTGTTCACCACGAGATCGGGCAGGTTGACGTCGGTGACCGTCACGGGCAGGTGACCGGCGGCATAGCCCGGCGCCGTGGCGGTGATGAGGACGCTGCGGTTGCCATCGGTGACGCCGTCGTCCACGGTCGAGAGGGCGAACGTGGTCGAGATGGCCTCGGCGGGGATGGTGACGCTGGGCGGCACCAGGAGTTCGCTGGTGTTGGCGGAGGCGAGCGCGACCGTCAAGGCGGTGCCGGTTCCGGTGTTGCGCGAGACCGTGCCGGTGGCGGCGGCAGTCAGGCCTTCGGCGAGCACAGGACGATCCACGGTCAGCCGCAGGGTCGGGCCGTCGTCGTCGGTGACGGTGACCGTGGCGGCGTCGGCTTCGCCAAGCCGTATTCGGGTGCCGGTGGCGCGGAACCAGACCGTGACGGTGACGGATTTGTCGCCGTCGACGAGGTCATTGTCGACCGCGGCGATGGGCAAGGTGACGGCGGTTTCGCCGGCGGGGATGGTGGCCGAGGGTGGGACGAGCAGGGCATTCGGGTTGCTGCTTTCGAAGTCGAGCTCGAGGGCGCGGGAGCTGACCAGGCTCCGGGTGAGGATAATCTGGGCGGCTTGGGGTCCGCCGCCTTCGCTGACCGTGGCGGGGCTGACGACCATCGCGAGCGCCGGCCAGTCGTCGTCCAGGACGGTCACCTCGGCGGCAGCGGAGCGATACCCGTTGGCGGTTGCGGTCACCGTGGCTCGCAGCGGCGGCTCGACCAGTGAGTCATCGAGGCCGGTCACGAGGAAGGCGACGGCGCGTTCGCCTGGGGCGAACGCGACGGTGGCCGGCACTTGCAGTTGGGTCGGACTCGAGCTGGAGAGGACGATCGTGAGCGCTTCCGAGCCGGCGTCTCGCGTGATCAGGCCTTCGAGCGGCAGACCTTCGACGACGTCCGCGGTGACGAAGGCAAGGGCGAGGGTGGGGAGGTCGACGTCGAGGACGATGAGTTGAGCCGAAGCGGACACGAACCCGGCGGCGCTGGCGCCGAGGAGGACCGTCTGGGGACCGTCCACGACGCCGTCGGTGAGCGCCTGGACGCTGAAGGAGGCGGAAGCCTGGCCGGCGGGGATGACGAGCTGGGCGGGCAGGGTCAGTTCCGTGGGATCGCCGTTGATGAGGGCGACGGTGAGGGCGGCGGTGCGACTGCCATTGCGGGTGACCGTGGCGGTGACCGATCGGGAGTCGCCCTCATGGAGCTGGGCGGGGTCGAGCTGCAGAGTCAGCACGGCCGGCACGAGGGTGGGTTGTGCCGAGATCCCAAGGTTGTTGTCCTCGTCGCCTTCGATGACATCGCCGCGGCTGTCGGCAAGGGCGGCTAGCCAGAGGTTCCCGGTCAAGCTGCCGGGCGGCATGACCACCGTCTGCGTCCGGGTGAGGCCTGTTGCGGGCGGCAGGGTGTTGGTGAAGGTCAGGGTGGCGAGCTCGACCGCGTCGGTCCCGGTGGGACTGGCGGTGATCGAAATCGTCTCGGACCAGACCGGTCCGGCGCTCACGTCGCCGCGGTTCGTGACCGTGTAGATGAGCTCGACGGGTTGGGCTGGGTGTGCCTGGGCCGGGCCGGTGAGGTTGACGATGGCCAGGTCCGGGAGGGGCGGCAGGGAGACAGCGATGGGCACCGACCGGAGGTTGTTGCTCTCATCCGATTCGGCGACGGCGCCGTCGCCGTCGGCGGCGACGACGATGAAGAAGGCTCCTGGCGTTGAATCGCCGGCGAGGGGCAGGGTGACCGACACGGTATTCGTGTAGGCGGCACCGGGTTGGAGCGGGACGCGGAGAGCCGGGGCGGAGGCGAGGAGCGTGCCGGGGGTGTTGTTGGCGGTCGAGAGCGAGAGGCGATCGGTCCAGGGCGCGACGGCGGCGCTGGTTCCGGCATTGGTGATGACGAATTCGATCGGCACCGTCTGGCCGAACGCGGCCGTGGAGGGCGCGCTGACGCGGGCCACGCGCAGGTCGGTAGCGACGATCTGGAGCGGTGCGGCGGCGAAGGTCGTGTTGTTGTCCTCATTGGATTCGGCGATCTGATTGCCGCTGTCGACATGGATGCCGAAGTACCGGGCGCCGACGCCGACGGAGGGGACGATGACCTGTTGGGTGACGACGCGCCTGGCGCCGGTGGCGAGGCCATCGATGCCCGGGTTGAAGCTGACTGCGCCGAGCGTTTGGGCTCCGGAACCGTCCGCGTTGGGGGAGAGCAGGACGGCGTTCTGCCATGGACCGGTGGCGGTGCCGGGGCCGAGGTTCGTGATGACGAAGGTGAGTGGGATGAGGGTTCCGGCCTGGGCGGACCCGGGCGTGGTGAGCAGGCCGGCGAGCAGGTCGGGGGTTGCCAGGGTCGTGAAGGTCTTGTCCTCGGACGCCGTTTCGTTGCCGGCCTCGTCGGTGACCCGGACGAGAAGGTGGTAGAGGGTGGCGGGGGTCAGGCCGGTGAGGGTGAAAGCATGTTGGGTGCGGAGGAGAGCGGTGCTGTTGGTGACGCCGTAGGCGGCCGTCAGGCCGGAGAGGACACGGGCCGTGGTGGGCTCGGAGGTGGACCAGGAGACGGTGGCGGTCACAATGCCGGGGGTGACAATGATGGTCCCGAGCGCAGGCGGCGTGCGATCCACGAGGTCGTACTCGGCGACGAAGAGCATGTTTGTGGGATCCGTGGTCGAGAAGGTCTCGACGAAGCTCGCGCTGGTGCCATAAGGCGCGCCGTTCAAGGTGAACTGTGTGAAGGCGTAGTAATTGGGGGGGCTGTTGGTGATCGCAGCAGGCGCAGCAATCACGGAAGACTGCCCGTTGTTGAACGTGCCGGCGCCGGCGACGGTGGCGAGGCCGTCGGGTCGGGTGGCGGTGGTCACCACGTGGACCAGGTGGGCTTCGGTGTAATGCGCGACGAAGGTGCGGGCGGAGCGGACCACGACCTCGAGCACGGGGTTCGCACCCAGGGTCGCGGCGCCCTCGGTCCAGTGGCTGAAGGCGTAGCCGAAGGCCGGCTGCGCGGTCAGTTGGATCGTACTGTTCCATGGATGGACACCCGTTCCGAGCACGGTGCCGGCCCCTGCGGGTTCATTGGATGCGGTGATCGCGAGACTGGGCAGGCCGAATGCCGCGGTCAGGGTGGTATCCTGGACGATGGTGAAGGTGTACGCGGCGTCGGCGCTTCGGACGATGCCCCCTTCGAGCCAGTGCTGGAAGAAGTAGGGTGCGGTTTCTGTGGCTGGCGTGGCAGTCACCGTGACGCGGGTGCCCGCCGGGTAGGTGCCGGCGCCGGTCACCGTACCTGCTCCCGAGGGCAGGGTGTTCAAAGTGAGCGTGCACAGCCGCGTGATGGTGAACGAGGTCGAGGCCGTGTTCAGCTCGGCAGTCTCATGGCTTGTGCCGTCAAATTCATAGACCTGCTGGTCGGCGTCGGTGGTGACCTCGACGAGGTACGCGCCGGCAGCGCTGGCGGTGAAGGGGACCTCGCGGGCGACCGAGGCGCCGGGAGCGAGCGGCGCCTCGAGTGCGAGGCTCTGGTCGAGGATAGTGGTGGCGGTGGTCTGGTTGCGGACGCGCAATCGTTCCTTGACTCCGGCCGGGGTGATGGCGGCGCCGCGGTTGAACGTGGTCCAGCGGACGGTGTACGTCTGCGAGCCGTCCGGGCCGGTGAGACTCAGGCTTTCGATCCGCAGATCCGGATAGTCGGCGAGCGCGATGGCTAGCGGCGTCTCGAGCGGGGTCTCGTTGTCGCCTTCGAGCAGGAACTCGTTGACCGTGTCGGTGTGATCGGTTTTAGCGATGACGTAGAATGCCCCACTGACGCCGTCGGGGAGGTTCACCGTGTTGGTCAGGGTATAGCTCTGGCCGGGGGTGAGCGCGCCGCTGTGCGGGTACAATCCGAGCAGCAGGTCGTCGTCGTCCATCGCCATATCCGCGGACAGGACGAGGCGGTCGAACCAGAGCCCGACGGGTGTTGCCAGCGATCCGACGTTGGCCACGGTGAAGACGATCGTGATGGGATCGCCACTGCGCAAGCCGGTGGCGCTGGGGACACTCAGGCTGGCGACCTGCAGGTTGGGGATCATGACGTCTTCGGTGGGCAGCACCGATACGTCGAGCAAGTACTCGCTGAGCACACCGGCCGAGTTGCCGGCGCCGCGAACCAGGGCGTAGTAAGTCCCGGTCTGTTCGATCCGGACCTCGGCGACGCCGTCGGATGGACGGCCGCTGCCGGCTTCGGGCATGTAGCCATTGGCTGCGTTGTAGAGGCTGACGACCGGGATGAGGGGGCTGCTCGATGGCTGGCGGGTGCGGAGGAACACGGTCTTGCCCGCTTCGACCACACCGAGCCCGAAGTAGTCGAGATCGGCGGCAGTCTGGGGATAGCCGCCGACGATGGCGCTGCGGCCGGTTCCGCTGGTGGTGAAGGTCAGGGGATTGGCCGTGGCGAGGGTGCCGTTCGCCTCGATCTCGGTGGGCAGGCCGTTGCGGTAACGCGACACCCGCAGCCGGTACTCGCCCGTGTAACCGTACCACTGGCTTACCCGGACGGTGTAGAGGCCTGGGCTTGCCGCGGTGAGCGGCGCGGTCTGGAGCAGGCCCTCATGGCCGGAGGTGACGCTGATTGCCTGTTCCCCGGAGGGCGTGTACAGGATGTAGTAAAGGCCTGTATAGACGGGGTTCCCCGGGTTCTCCGCGGTCACGACCACGACGTCGCCGGCCTCGGCATTGAAGCTCCAGAAATCGACGTCGTTGCCGTCCCGCAGGAATCCGCGGCCGCCTCCTGAGACCAGGTCGGGCTGGGTGCTCTCCATGGGGAGAGGTGTGGCGGTCTCGCGGGTATCGTTGGATTCGAACTCCGTGGCGAGCCGGCCGACTTGATCGATTCCGAAGTGGCGCGTCCAGGCGGCGGCCAGTGGATTGCCAGCGCGGTCACGGAGCGCGGTGCCGGCGGTGAACCGGTACTCGCCGGGTGGAAGCGCGCCGGTGACGACGTAGAGATTCGCGGTCAACCCGGAGGCATAGGCCGGGCTGACAGTGACTGGGTAGAGGAGATCGTCCACCGTGTCGAACTGGCCGTCCGGTCCCTGCGATCGCAAGTCATAACTGGCCGGATCATTCACGGTCGAGGCCATCATGTCCTCGGAGAAGGTCAGGGAGAACCGGTCGAACAGTGAGGAAACGCTGGCATTCTCGGCGGGCAGGGTGTCTGCCAGGATGACGGGCGGGAGGAGGTCGGACACGTCGAGGGTGAGAAGGTACTGGGCCATGAGGCCCGGTTCGCTCGCTGCGGCGGGGGCGAGTGCGACCCAGGTGGCGCCATTTCGCAGCGTGCCAGTCCGGCCCTGACTGCTCAGATCGGCGATGGTTTGTCCCTGGCTCTCGGTGAAGGGCCAGAAGCCCACGAGCCCGCTCTCGCCGCCTGTCAGCGTGTCGGTCAGGCGGGCCTGGATCTCGTCGCCGGTGAGCGCCCGGTTCCAGACCGCGACGTCATCGATGTACCCTGGGAAGCTGTTGCCGCCGCAGCAGACCTCGCTTCCGATGCGCGTCCCGACAGCGGTTCCGACGTAATTGGCCTCGACGGCGCCTGAAGCGACGAATTGGCCATCAACGTAGAGCCGTGCCATCGCTCCGTCGCACGTGCCGGCCACATGATACCACCGGCCGGCGCTCGCGGTGTTCGTTGCCTGGATGGTCTGGCTGCAGCCGCCCGGAGGTCTGATGGCGACGCCGAAGCGATTGTCGTGAAGGGTGATCCCCCAATCCAGGCAATCGTAGAAGCCGCCAGCAATCGTCCGCCGCCCGCCAGGGAGACTGACGACGCGGACCCAGGCTTCGATGGTCCATTGGGCGCCAGGAGTCCACGTCCCAAGATCCACGTAGTCGTCCGAGCCATCGAAGTAGACCAGGTTCTCCGGGGTATCCGCGCGGCCGGGAGTGCCGGCGTGGATCCGGGCGTAATAGGCGCCGGCCGCGTCGCCCGGGACCAGGAAGCTCAACTCCCGATCCCCGGCGGGGGCGGAGGCGACCACACCGCCGGCACGGTCGAGCACGGTGAGAATGCCGCTCAACGCGCTGCTGGCGGGTTGTGTGTAGGCGACACGGATGGCGCTGCCCTCGGAGAGATTGCCGAGGCTGAAGACATCGGCGGGGTCGGCATCGCGGAGGTAGCCGAGGACTTTGGCCCACTGATTGGTGCCCTCGCGGGTGAAGGTCGGCTGATTGGCCTGAGCCACCTCGTTGTTGTCCTCGGC
>Ga0116144_10000437_pt1 | contig 55169 bp, 35 predicted proteins | sample AD_UKC035_MetaG_FD_89746 | JGI IMG/M metagenome (GOLD analysis project Ga0116144, IMG submission 89746) | Active sludge microbial communities of municipal wastewater-treating anaerobic digesters from USA - AD_UKC035_MetaG | ecosystem: Engineered > Bioreactor > Anaerobic > Digestate | place: USA...
ACCCGAAAAGTTGAGAGGGTGATGATAGGTCGCTGACAGGTGAAGAGATGTATGATATGCCCAGTCGGATCGGCCTTCTATCGCCATCAGCGTCGTGTCGGGCGGCCCGGGGGGGCCGCCTGAGACGGCCAGCGCCGATGGTTCAGCAGAGGGTGGTTCTCGAAATAGGCCGCTTATGGAGAGAGCCACCCTCTGTGTCGTCGAATCCGATCAAATCTGCCAGCGGGCAACCTGCTCCAAGAGGAAGCTGCGTGTGAGGTTATGAATCGCGAAGCGCCGATGGTACAGGTCGCCCCGGCTGTCCACCAGGTTCAGACTCACCAGAGTTGTCAGAGCGTAGCGCAGCTCCTCTGGAGATAGCTGGCAGATCTGTTGCACGAGTTCCAGCTCGCCGCCCTGTTCGCTCATTAGCGGCATAGCCAACAAAGCGCGGCGCGATGGCTCATCCAGGCTCATCCAGATTCGTCGGTAGATGTGGGTATAGAGCGCTTCGATGGATTCGCCACGCGCTGCGGCGATATCTGTCAGGATCGTCGGCAGCGGATGGACATGGCTCATGCCTACGATCAGCCGCAAGGCCAGTGGATTGCCCCCCACCGCACCGTAGATCTGCCGCAGGTCCGCGTCGGCAGCAGAGGCCAGCTCAGGCAGGTTGCGCTGCCGGGCCTCCTGGCGCACCAATCGCAGGGCGTCAACTTCGGCCAGCTCTGGCACTCGCAGGTGATAGATGCCCGGTTCGGCGTAGAAGCTGTGCCGGGAGATCAGGATGAACCAGGACTGACCGGCCAGGCGCGGCAGCATGGGCAGCAGGTTCTCGGCATCGGCCATCATCTCCAGGTTGTCCACCACCACGCAATGGATGCTTTGCGCCAGACGGGCCTGGAGCATGACCAGCTTTTGGTTTCGCTCCCGCCCCTGCTGCTGCGACCCGGGCAACAGGATCTCGGCCAATTCGTCGACAAAGGTTTCGGCGGTCAGCGCCGGCCGTGGGATCTGCCGCAGGGCGCCATCCAGATGAAAGAACTGGCGCTGGGCGCTGATCCAGGCAACATCGGCGAAGCTGTCCTGGGCAATCAGCGTGCGCAGCAGCGCGTCGGCCAGTGAGCTCTTGCCGATGCCGCCGATGCCATCCAACATGATCAGCCTGGGCATGTCGGGTGCGCTCATCAGGCGCGCCAGGTGTTCGATCTGGCGCTCGACGCCGACCAGCTTGGTGTAGGTGGGCTGCGGCAGGCGGTCCTCCAGCGTGGCCCGCCGCTGGCGCTGTGCTGACTGCTCCATCTGGTGGATGACGGCGGTGAGCAAGGCGATAGCGCGCTGCTGCTGGAAGTAGATGGTGGCCTCGGCCACATTGCGGCGAATGGCCAACAACTGTACCGTGTTGGCGTCGAGGTAGCGCACCCGCAGCAGGTCGGCCTCGTCGGTGTGATGCACAGCCAGCTCGGTCAACGCCTGAAGGAGCACCTGGTTGGTTGCCAGACGCAGGTTGCCGCCGGCCGCCTCAGTGGCCTGGCGCACCAACAGCGTGTCGGCCAGCGGGCTGCCGGGCGCGACGCCTTTGTGCCACAGGCCCAGCGCCTTGCGCACTTGTTCGTTGGTTGGCAAGGAGGTTGGTGAACATTCGCTCATCATCGATGGTTCCCTTGCGTTTGGATGGATCACCCGATCCACTGGAGAGTGGCCCTGATACGTCAGTAATCTTTGACGGTAATTGGAGGATCGTTATAGGCTAGTTGTAGAGCATGATAGTCGTAATTCGGTATACTATCCCATAGTCGTGTTATTCACAAATCCGTGCGCCGACAATGGAAGAGTCTCATGGTTCAAGACAAGCTTGCGTTCGTCCTGTGGGCAGATCGCTTCGATGAGACCATAGCGGCCCTTTTCGTGGCTGAGTTGCGCAAGGCTGGGCTGCGGGTCAAACTGGTCAGCTTGGCCGGCCAGCCCTCCTCCGGCGCCTATGGACTGACCCTGGTGCCCGATCTGACGCTGGAACAGGCGCTGCCGCTGGCGCAGCAAGCCAGTTGCGTGGTGATCCCCTGCGGCGATGCGGGGCTGAAGCGGTTGAAGAGCGATCCGCGGCTGCAGGAATTCCTGGTCCAAACCCATGAGGCCGGCGTGCCGTTTGTGGTCAATCAAGCGGGCGTCACCGACCTGGCACGCTGCAACTGGCCCTTCTCGTCCAGGCCGGAGCCGGTGGTGTATTCGGACGGCGAAGATGCGATGGGCGCGGTGCGAAGGGTGGTTGGGTAGGTGGCTGAGTCGCGGTTGATGTCACCGACCGGTATTAACATGACCGATAACGCGCACAAGATTGCGGTGGATGCTTTGAGCAAGCGGCACTGGTTTGCTGTATCGGCACTCTACTTCTTGTGTGGAGATGTAAACGATCGATTTGGTCCTGCACATGAAAGATTTCCGAATGCTCGGCTGTCTTAACATGCAACTGTGGGTGAATCCCACCGACATTGGTGTAATGCAATCTGCGTATCTGGAAACCATGGAGATGCTGCATGGCTATCGTCGATGAGCTTCAACAAAGGCTCCTTGATCTGGAAACTGAAATCAGTCAATATGCACCGTCAGGTACGGTGACTCCTGGCTTTGAACAGGAGTACGATCACTTGATGAGAGAGGCAGCGGAGTTGCGACTGCTTCTTCGCACGTCCTCCAGTCCCGTTGGGCTATCCGATGAGCCCGCTGCGGACGAGGATCCGACGTATGGCGCGTTGTTCAGCCAGGCCGAAGCATCGTACAGAGGGCGGGACTGGGATGATGCTCTGGCTAGTCTCGAGGATGCCAGGGCCTTTGCCCGTGGTGCGCGCCAGCTTAGCGCCATTGAGGAGTTGATCGCCGCTATCAAATTGGAACGGAAAGAGGCGGAGATCGCAGAAATGGACTCTCGCACCAGTGCGCTTATGGACGAAGCCCTGGATTTAGCAAGGCAGGAGCGCTTTGCTGAAGCGCTAACCATCGCACAGCAGGCGGTCAACAGCGCCCGGCGCGAGCGCAAGGCGGAGGTGCAGAGCAAGCGTGACGACATTCTGCGACGCCAAAAGGATCTTACAGCGATTTTGCTCGAGCAACTTAAGACAAGCATCGAGCGCAATGACTTCAGAGAGGCAGATGCTCTGGTTGCAAAACTTGAGCACGTGGATCCTGACATCCCTGCATTGATTGAATTGCGCAGGAAGGTCAACCTCGCGAAACAACAGCAAGAGTTCGAAACCGAAATCAAAAGGGTTGAGGATGAGCTCCTGAGACTGTGGTCTAGCGGCCTTCTCAAAGACGCGAGGCTGGCGAGGCAGGAAGCTGAGCGGGCTGCTAGCAGCTACCCGCACGTCAGTAGGCTGAAAGACTTGGTAGCCTATGCGATTCAGCAAGAGGCTTCAGCGGCTAACAAAGAACAGGTGTGGCTTACAAGTCTCAGTCTCGAAGAGTTCCTTAAGGTTGAAGCAGACTTGCACGATAGGAGAGCACAGGGTGCTGTTGAATTACCAGTATATGAAATCCGGGAGTTAGTGGAGGGCGGAAAAATTAAGCCTGTCGTTACGCAGACGGGGTACTCGCCAGCGGATACTGCGCTGGACATACTTGATCAGGAAATCGGTAAATTCAGCAGTGCGAAGGCGAAAAGATACCTGGAGGAGGCCAAGCAGACTATCCCTGCGGATCCCAGATTTGCCCTAGAAATCATCACAGTTGCTGAACAATTCCCTCATTTGCCTGAAAGCGAGAAGCGAAATCTGCACGATTACCGCGTCACGGAAATTGAACCGCGCGTCCGGAATCGAGATAGGGTTGAGAAAGTGGCCTCAGAGGCAGCTCTCGCTGATGACCCGATCGTTGGCTGGAAATTGCTGCGTTCTGCTTCTGAAAGTGACCCGGCAGCCAAACGTGTCAAGGAAGCCAAGTCGCGGTTATGGCCATCGGTGTCCTCCAAGGTACAACACGCTTTGGTCAGGTGTGATGAGGCGTTGATCGCCGGTCGTTGGGAAGAGGTTGAGAATCAGGCAGCCGATCTGCGAGACCTTCTGGAAGAGGACGATCCGAACCAGCGGCCTTTCTATGAGCAGGCTGTTAGGCTGGTGCAAAGCTCTGTTCGTCTGCAAATCTTGAAGCGCGAGATTGGCGCGCAGACCGACGAGATGGAGCGCCTAATAAAGAGCGAACCTGCGCTCGCCGAAACACGATTGCGCTCGATCCAGCAATCGATTGGAGATCTCGCCGGCTTCTTTCCGGAGCTTGCTCGTTGGCAGGACAGCATTCGCGCTCGCAAGGATGTACGCGCCGCATTGCAGGAAATCGAGGAAGGCTACCGCAACCTGACGCAAACGGAGTTGGAGCAGCGAATGGAGAGGCTGCGGCGTCTGCAACAGCAAGTTGGCGAACCTGACGATCTGAGAAATACGCGCGAGCGGTTGGATATGAGACGCCAGTTCCTGATCGCTCAACGACTCTTTGACATGGGAGGCGGCTTTCGCGATGAGGCCGAGCCCATTCTGCGAGAATTGGTTACAAGGAAGGCCGAGGATGCGGCGAGCGCTCAGGAACTCTGGGACGCCATACAAAGCGCCAGATCGAAAACTGACCAGGCCTCTCGCTCTCTGGAGGACGCGGCGCGAGCTGTAGCAGTCCAGGACTTTAGCAAGGCAATCGATCTGCTCAAACCGTGGTTCGATCAGCCGGGCGAGCTTGGCGTGAAGATTCGAGCGCAAGCCTATAGCTATGAGCGCGCTTGGCAGAAACGCCTGGAAGGGCAGTTAAACGCCATCAAGAATAACCCCAAGGTGGCCCCGTTGGAACAGATCGAGCAACGCCTGGACGACTTGAAGCGACTGGCGCCGAGCGCAGGGGAGGAGTGGCAACAGAAGAACATGCCGGACATCTACGCGCGCGCGGCAGTCATCGCTCAGAAGGCAGGAGGCAAATCGCTCAAGACAGCCCTGGAACTTATGGATAAGGCCGTTCAGCTTACCCCCAACGATAACGCCTTGCAGCAGAAGCGCCGATCCGTAGCGCGGGACTTGACCAGGCAGCAAGCCAACAGCCATCGTTCCAGATCAGGAGAGCAAAGAGATCAGGGCTTGTCCGATGCGCAAAGCGCTTGGCTGAAGTTCGTCCTTGAGTATCAGGACGACGCGGATGCTTGGTTGGAGTTGGCTCAGCTTTCCGTTGATCGCGGCCGCTATGATGAAGCGCTTCAATATCTTGATACGGCACAAGTCTATGATCAGGCGCAAGGCGGCGCTAGCCAACCGAGCATCGATCAGTTGCGAGCAACGGCCGAGAAGCAGAAAGACATCCACGATACGCAGTTCAGTGTGCAAGCCTTACTACGGGAGGACAATCATGCCGCTCAGTATAGGTCCGCAAGTAAGGCCGTGGACGATCTTCGTCAAAGACAGTCCGACAAAGCTTCGGAGATTGAGCGATGGTTCTCTGATTACAAGCAAGAGTTGATCCGGCGACTCTCGACTCGGATGAAAGAACTGCCTGAAAGCGATCCAGGTAGATGGACCCTGGCTGTCAAGATCATGACTTTGGATCCACAGGCGCCTGAAGCGCGGACTGAGATCAGTCGGGCAGGCGCCAGCGTGCGGCAATTGGAGATCGACACAGAAGCGCTCATGGAGGATTTTACAGGACAGAGCGAAGTTACGGATGTGGAAGGTCGTCTCAAACTAGTTGAACCATACCGGTCGCTGCAAATTCAAATTGAACACGCTGAGCAACTTCAGAGTCGGGCTTTGGATATCAGCGCTCTGCTAGATCAACAGGCACTGAGTCTTGGGCAAGCAGAAGGCCAACAGAGCGCCAAGGCCTGTGTGGAGAAGATCATTCGTAGGATCAGGGAGTTGAAGCACTTGGAGCGCTTGGTGCAACAAGGTCGAGCGCGTCTGCGCGGCGCTCGAGGTAAGGTGTTCTCAACAGGTGAATGGGTGCAACCAAGTCGCGCACAGCCAACCGGTGGCCTGCAATCCAACAGCGATCATGATCCTTTCGAACACGTCAAGGATGTCTTGGGTGACATCAACTCATTGGATTTACCTTTCAGCCAGCACATTACGGTCGAGGCATTGCGTAAGGAATTGGCTGAGACGCAAAGAAAGCGCGCAGAAATCGTGACGGTCCTCAAGCGCTTGCAGCAGGCGGTGCATGAAGAGAACTTCGAGGCGATCGGGAAGTCGATTCAGGAAATTGAAAGGCTGGATGCAGATGGCCAATTCGAAGTCATTCGCAACGTACGCATCTACGATCCCTGGTTGGATGACAATCTTCCTCTTGCTGGGAAGTCATCGGATGACAACATCAAAGGCCTAACAGAAACACGTCTCGCGCAATGGCAGGTGGTGGATTTGTGGCAAAAACCAATGGGCCTGCAAGGCTGGCGATCGGAGTCTCCGATCCCGTCGGACTGCAAACGCATGGGTTGGAAACAACACGGGGAACCTGTCTGTCACAACAGTTGGCAACACGGGAGCTTCAATGAGGCCAGGAGAATCATTCAGGAGGCTCTTGGCACCGATGGCAGTGAGGTCGCAGTTGCCACCTTGGAGAGTAGATGGTCCTTGAGGCGTTGCCAACACTATCTTCTTGAGCCACGAGACCCAGCAGGCAACCCTCTTATGGTCATTACAGACCCGAAGTTGATCCTGAGCAAGCGAGTTCAGCAAGTCGTTGCTGCCCGCAGTGAAGCGCTGAAAATTGTCCAAAGCGACATTGAGTTGCTTCAGGGGCCGCGTTCAGATGGCGAACTACCGTTGCTGGAACGTCTGCCTAGGGATGAGGACAGATTTTATAGCTATCTGGATGCCATAAGCGCAACGCTCGATGAGTTGCGCAAGAAAAAGTTCGGTATCGTTGGACTAAAACCACAGCAACGTCGAGACCTGTGTACGGAGCTCAACCAATTGATTGGTGAGGCCAAAAAAATCGCACCCCAATACCAGGGCTGGGACAGCATCATGCCTGAGGCGCAAGAGAATTGTTCTGGGAGATAACTTATGCGAGTAGCGTTGTTATCGGATATTCACGCCAATCTCATTGCTCTGGATGCGGTTCTTGAAGACATCTGCACAACATGTCAGATCGCTGCCAATCAGATTGATGCCTATTGGATTCTCGGTGATGTTGTCGGTTATGGCCCGCAGCCGCGGCAGTGTCTGCAACGATTGGATGACCAGTTGGGCGACAATGAGCCGTGGCTGGCTGGCAACCACGATTTGGGGCTCGTCCACTGCTTGCGCAGCAACATGAACTGCAAAGCTGATGATACACCAAGCGAGCTAAGAGATCTGATCGGCAACATGGGTTCGGCTGAGGCCTTGCAGATCCATGCCTGGGAACTGGCTGGCTATGAGGATCGAACCTGGTATCAACGAATGGCGACGGCGCCGACTTGGTCGATGCCGCTGCCTGGTGTGGTGATTGCTCACGGCACAGTCGTGGAAGGTCCAGATAGCATGGCGAATGTCAGAGGCGAGGCTTCTTACTTGCGCGACTCGATCCAAGCGAATAGTGCTTTCCGAAACATCAATCGCTACCTGGGCGCTGACTTAGCCCACCTGCTCGTGGTGGGCCACACCCACGTCCCAACGCTGATGCAGCGCACCGATCGCGGTCTGAACAACTCCTGGGACGAGACACGGTCGCCCAAGTACGGCAATGCCACGGAGCGCAGTGAAGTGATCATCGAGCTTAGCGAGCTAACCAGCCGGCGGATCGTGCTTTGCCCCGGAAGTATTGGCCAACCACGCGACCACGATGCCCGAGCCTCTTATGCCGTACTCACACTTGATCGAGGTTACTTGGAAGCCTCATTTCGACGGGTTCCTTACGATATTCCTTCAGTTCAGCATCTGATGCTTGACAACGGTTACCCGAAATTCCTTGCCGATCGTCTTGCCTTAGGGAAATAGAATCCCAAGGAGGAAATCCGATAATGCCTTACCCTCTCCGCTATACTCAGCATGGTATCGTGCTGCTCTTCACGGTTCTGATGCTCGTTGCCACGCTAGTCATGCCTGCTACTTCTGTCGTTGGGCAAAGCAGCGAGCGGCCTTACGATGGCCTGGACTTGGTCATTCTCGTTGACCAAAGCGGCTCGATGGGCGGGCTTGACTATGGCAGTTCCGATCATCCTGCAGTCAACGACCGCAACGAGTTGCGCTTCGAGGCAGCCAAGTTCATCATGGACTGGCTGGGACGGGCAAGCCTGACCTACGGTCTGGACCTTGAGAACGATTTTCGCGTGGCGCTGCTGGACTTTGGCGACACCGTTGAGTCGCGTCTTGATCCTCCGATCGTAACCATTGATCCTGGGTCAGAACAAGAGTGGGAACCAAAGCTGAGAGAACTACAACAAGACGTTAGCGCCGAGCGCTTTGGTAGGCGTAATCTGGGCAACACGAATCAATTGTTGGCGTTCGAGCGTGCCCGACAAATTTTTGATGAAATGGAGGCTGAAGGGCTGCCGGGCAATCGGCTGCGCGCCATCATCATGCTGACAGATGGTATACCTTATGTCTTGCAAGGATCAGGCGCTGATCAGCCGACGCCAGAGGCGTCGGATGGCTCAACGTCCACTCCGCAGCCTCGGACACCCATCCCCCTGGATCGCTACATGTCGGACTTGGTTCCCTATGTTCGTGATAACTTTCCATCCCCGGAGTATCGTATTTTCATCGTGGGCATGAATGATAGCGACCGCGATCAGTGGGGTCCGGTAGTGCGCTATTGGAACCAAGTATCTGGTAATCACGCTGAACTGGTCGCAGAGAATGAACAAGCCGGTGCAACGCTTCAGAAATATCTCGAGGAATTGCGTCGCATTATCGGCATGGGGCAAGGCGGATTCCCGGCTGAATGTGGCCCATACGTAGTTTCACCATATCTTCAGATGATCAGATTCAACGTTCATAAGGCCACTGCACAAGATAGGATCGGCCTTCGAGTCAACAACGCGGATCTCGATCTGCAAGATCCTGGCAAGGCCACGGTTCGTGGAGTGGATTCAGTTATCGAAACTATTGAGATCCCTAACCCTGAGCCAGGTTTCTGGGATATCGTCTGTCCACCGAGCGCCAAGTTGGATCCGGAGATCTATAGTGAAGAAGTACAGATGGTCGCCCAACTGTTGGGTCCTCTAGGACAGCAGTTGCAGTACGTACCCGCACCAGTCAAGTTAAAATTGAGCGGCTACGGCGGTTCGGCCTTGCCTCGTTACGCTGATCCGAAATTTCGTCTCGATGTGGTTGCCCGGATCACCCAACCTTCAGGGGAGGCGCTTATTCCACTGACCCTAGACGACCAAGGTGTTTATGCGGCACCATTTACGCCAACCGAACCAGGGGCGCATCGCATCGCCATCATCGCCACAACTCAGGATCCCAACGGCAACCCTATCGAGCTGTTGAATGAGGACAAAGGGGAGTTCACAGTCAGCACTACCCGTCCGCGGCTGGTGGAGGCTCCCGCTACCACGGTCCTGGTCCCTTCACAGGTCAGGATCGAAATCACCGATGATCAAGGCAAACGGGTGGCGCCCGAGGTTTTCACGACTCTCGGCAGTCAATTGTATCTTGCTCTCGATGAACCTCAGGGCCGGCAGATGTTTCCGTTGCAGGTACAGCAAGACGGTTCGTTACTTGCTTCGGTTGTTCCACTGGAGCCTGGCGACCATCCGATCGCCCTCACTACCAATCAGTCCATCTCGCACGTCGGTTCTGGTGAGCTCGATCAGACCTTGGGGACGCTCGCAGTAGCGCCTCTGTCGGTACAATTGATCGGATTGGATGACCCTCAACCACAGTATGGCGCTGTAAACGTCCAATTACGTCTCGTGGATCGCGATGGCAGGCCTGTGACTGGCGACAATCCTGTTGTGGCCTTGGTAGGTGAGGTCACATTGACAGGGGCAGAAGAGAGCACTCATGTGCTCCAGTCTCAAGGCGACGGAGTTTGGACGGCCAGCATTCGCCCTGAGAAGCCAGGTTCTGTGGGTGTCAGGGCGCGCTTCAGTACCGCCGGAGAGTCTCCTCGCACCGTTTTTGACGACCAGGCAGGTACCTTCCAGGTTACGCCGACCACACTGGTGTCATTGGCGGTCCTCTCGCCCAAGAATGGAGACAGGCTGGCGTACAACGGCTTTCTGCCATTCTTAAAGAATCCGTTGGATGTCCGCGTGGAGCTACTCGGCGATGGCCAGCCCATCGACCCGGCGCTGGCATTGGCCGATCCGGCAAAGTCGCCATTCACGGTATCGATCAGCGACAGCCAGGGCCAAGATCGCAGCAACGAAATCACCATCGAACCAACCGGTGAAACCGGTCGTTGGCACGCTTTTGGTGATGGGTTGACCGGCCGTGACACCTATCTGATCAACGTGATTGGCAATGCAGCGCTCAAGCCGGCTTACATTTGGGACGAACAGCCGCAGTCGCTCAGCGTAGTGCGTATTCCAAACCGCTTGTTGCCAGTGACCTACGGCGTGCTTACTCTCATCCTCCTGGTTTTGTTGTTTGCTGGATGGTCTTTTGTTAGCAACCACTTCTTCAAGCAGAAAGCGACGGGCGTGTTGGCGATTATTGACAGCAACGAACGGACGATTGGAGCGCCGGTTAACTTAGACGGTCGCGGCGTCCACACTCTGAAATGGACCCCTAATGCGCCATTGGCTGGCGTGAAATCCGTGCGCATCACCGGAACTAAGAACGGTGTCAAGGTAAAGGTGATCAAGACCAAAGGGGCCCCTCTGGTGCGCGACCTGACCAATGGCGCGCGCGCGCCACTCAATCCAGGGTTCTTCCTGACCTACACGGACAAACGCGGCGGCGCAGCCGCTAGTTCGATCAATTGGTAACAGAATTGATGTCTGTGGCGTCAGTACCTACTGGCCACAATCAGCAGGTTGAAAGGAGCAAATCATGAAAGCAGGGCTCATCATCGGACTCGGCGGTACAGGCGTGCTGACATTGCAGCACATCAAGGCGCAATTGGCTGGCGGAGAGCAGCGCAAGCTGCCACCCAACGTGCGCTTGCTGGCGCTCGATACCGTTCAGGATCAGGAACCGATGGACAACTCCAACAACACGCTGCGAGGCGTGACACTGGAACCGGGAGAATATTTCTGGATTGGCGGCGATGTTTATGACTTTGCCGTAGAGGTGCGCCGCGGCAAGCATCCTCACGTTGCGTCCTGGCTCCAGGCCGAGACCTACCTCAAAACACTGCCTCGCGCTTCCTTCACCTTGCAGCGGGGCGCTGGCCAGTTGCGTCAATTTGGACGCCTGGCGGTCTTTCGCGATGTGTCTGCCCCCGCGCTGTCCAACATCAGGAAGCTGATCAACAATGCACTCACTGACATCCGTAACACTGGCCAGATCAAGAATCTCGACATCTATCTGGTGAGTTCCGTTGCTGGCGGCACAGGGGCGGGCATGTTTGTCGATCTTGCTTACCTGGTGCGGATGATCGCCAAAGAAGAACAGAATGATCAGAAAGTCACCATGCGTGGTTTTCTTGTCTTGCCTGAAGCGTTTAGCGCGATCCCCACAGGCATTGACAACTCGATGCGGGCGCGTTCCTATGCTGCCATGCGCGAGAATCGTCGTTTTATGGTGGATTTCGCTTGGGACACCGGGTATCCGATGTACTATCAGCCGTCGGGCCAGGGTGGGATATGGCGATCCAAGATTAGAACCAAGCTCTTCGACTCGCTCTACCACATCGATGGGCAGCGCGCCAACAATCCACTGACCCAGGTCCTGCCGAAGTTCGGCGTGACGGCGACAATCGCTGATGCCGTTGTGGCGATGTTGGACGATCCTGAGGACAAATATGGTCAGCATAACCAGAACGTGATCACCGCTGCTGGCCGATCTGAGGATGTCACGAGCTCGACGGCTTTCGATAGCGCCATTGGCACCTACACCATGACCCTGCCTATGCGTCAGATTGTCGATTGGCTGGCGCATAAGTTGATGTTGCAGACTTTGGAGGCGCTCACGACGCCGGATACGCTGGACGAAGACGGTTACCCAACAGCGCTGGCAGCAGATCGTAATCTGGAAGCTGGCGGAGGCAGTCGCGGCCGCGATGCGGCCATGCAGTTTATGCAAACGGGCGAGGTGCAATCGCTCATAGGCGATGAGAGAATCGTGATGACCCTGCTTCCCAGGGAGATCCTGCGCATTTCCTCGCGCTATAGTCTGCAGAACCAAGGGTTATTTCAGGAATTGGCGGCGCGCACTCCTGAGGAATGGGAGGCGATTCTCGATCCAACTGGCGATACCCCCGATGTGCTCGCCATTCGCCAGCAGGTGCAAGTCGAGTTGTCCAGCCAGTTGTCAGCCGAGGTTCCGCCGAAACTTGCAGGAGAAAAGCCTCAGGACGCAGTCGCGCGCATCCAGCCGGGCGTCGAACGCTATAAGGCAGAGCATTTGGGCCGTGAGGATTCGCGCACGGGTCAACGCAGCGGCGGGAAGTATCGGCAAGCGTTGGAAATGTACGCAACCAAACATATCGATCGGTTTCGGGATGCCGTACGTCTGGAAATGCTCAATATTCTCAATGGCAGTACACAGCGCAAGCCCGTCGAGTCCAAGACGGGCAAGCTGGCCTATGCCCGTGACATGCTGAATGGTCTGGACCAACTGCTTGGACGCTTTGTCCTCTCATTAGACGCCACGCATGAGCTGCGCGAACAACTGGGTACCCGCGTTTCCTTGGTGGCGAATGTACAGTCTGCCCGCCAGGAAATGGAACGCAAACCAGGCGGCATCCTTGGATGGGGCGGCTCTCAAAAGGCCTACCTGCAAGCGGAGGAAGAGCTAATCGGGATGGTAAAAGTCGATCTGACGGAGGCCGTGCTTCGCCAAGCCACGCAGCAGATGCAAGATTACGTGCGCAGTCTCAAGGACTCAGCGGACTCGTGGGCTCAAACGCTGGCCCTTGGTTATGACGGCCTGTACGGTTGGACCATTAGGGGACAGAAGAAGCTGGGCGATATCCTTCAGGAACAGGGCGAGGTCAAAGTACGACGGGTGCTGCCCGAACCGACTGATCGCGAGAAGTACTATGATAGCCTGTATCATAAGTATACCCAGGAACTGCAAGATGGTTTGGCTGCGATGCTGACCGACCTGACCTGGGGCGTTGAAAAACGACGCAGCGGCGGAAAGGATGTGACCAACCTCACCTTGGCCGTTGCCAATCAACAAGCGGAAGGTGGCAATCACGGGCAAGAGCGCAACCTTGAAATGATGTTGGGTCGGTCTCGCGAGATCTTCCGCGACGTTTGGCTGCAGGAATCAGTATTGAAGTATCTGATGGCCAAGTACCCTCGACCTGAAGCGTTGGCAAAAGAACTCGTCGACAACGGCGGTCCATTGTTGGCGATAGCCGGTGGGCAAGGCACTACCCCTGCCAACTACTTCCATGTCGCCCATGGCAAAGATAGCGAGGAGCGCATCTATTTGGATGGCGTGAAAACGGCGCTGGTGAGAATTAGCGGCGCAACGGGGGTGCTCAATGAGGTCATTTCCTCAGCAGATCGGTTCGCATGTCGCTTGATCTACACACTTGACTTGGTGCCTTTGGACAGTGTCCTGTCCTATACAGGTGCTCGCCCTGCTTATCTCAACTACGCCCAGAGGGTTGAGAATGCTGATGCTCGGGGTGTATTGGGCCGCGAGACTCTCCACCTGTTTCCGGCGGAAGTCAATGCCGCGAAGTTTGAGGCTCGTATTCCCAGGGAACTGAACGTGCCGGCGCGGGAACTCCACAACGAGGTCGTGCTGCAATTGGAGAATATCGATCAGTTTCGCATGTTCGTGCGGGCATGGGTCTATGGCGTCATCAGTCGAGACCGCGATGAAGCTGGCGGTACGTATCTCCACTACTACGCACTTAAATTGCCTGAAGAGAATCGTTCCCAACGGTTGTTTGGCGAGCAGCGCGAGCTAAAGATCTACCTGACGCTGCCCGAACAGGGCAAGCCAAACCTCTTGCAGGCTCTGGAAACGTTCCAATATATCGGCAAGGATATCCATTATGATATCGAGGAACGTATTCCGTACGATCGAATGCAGCGTGCTATTGAGGACGCCAAAACCATGGCTGTGTCGCGCCGGCTCGAACAGGAACTGGCCATTGACAAGCCGATACAGACGCACTTGATCAATTTGCCTCCCGCCGACCAGGAACGAGCGCGAAAGCTCCTGGGTGAAAGAGATATCCTGAAAGCCAGACAGGACGAAGTCCACAAGGACCTCATAGATTTGAGCAACACTGTACAGATTCGGGATGTCGCCACCGTGTTCTGGTTGGCTTTGGAGGATGAAATCAAGAGCGTCCAGGAAGCGATAGTGAGCCTGTTGGAAGCCTCTCGTGGTGTGCGTTGAGTCCGCTGCCGGGCTCTGGGCTCACATGGCCAGAGCCCGGTAAGCTGTTCCTCAAAGATATGTCTCGACGTACAGTCTGGAACCATCCGTGAAGGTAGGACCAGCGAGTCAGAGACGGAGACAGTTTTATGACCCAATTCACCTTTTCCAGAAGATCTGTCTTCTTCTTGGCGAGCCTGTTGTTGCTCCTCCTGCTGGCAGCTGCATCTCTTGTGATTGCGGCGCCGGTGGTCAGGGCCGCTCAGGAAACGCCAGTTCCCTTCGCCTCCCAAGTTCCTGGTCCCGTACCCGCCAGTGTTGCCATCGATCGCATGCTCAACCCGCCTAGTCTGAGCAAGGAACAGGAGACCCTCGTCACTATCAGGTTGACAGGACAGAACCTGCCCGAATGTCTGGGTGTTCCAGGGCGTCCTGTTGACACTGTCTTGATTTACGATGTCTCTTCCAGCGCCGGAAGAATCAACTGGTCGCAGACCGTCACGTTCTCGCTGCAGTTGCTGAACAATCTTGAACAGCCGGTATATGAACGACTCACGGCGCTCCCCGATCAATCACGAGTTGCCATTGTTACCAGCACGGTTGGCGACACCGGCCCTGTGCCGATTCTGGAACAGGAGTTGACCTCTGACTTCGACCAGCTTCGCACGGCCGTGACTAGCATCCAGGTGGGCGGCGACACCGACATCGCCCAAGCCATGCGGTTGGCTGCTCAGCATTTGCAGGAGAAAGCGACGGGCAACGCGCAGGCTATCGTACTCATGTTGCATGACACCGTTCCCTTGACCGCCGGTGCGCAAGCAGCAGCGGCTGAGATCGGGACCCAGATTCCGATCTACCTGGTCGCCAACAGCCTTTCGATCGGCGAATTAGATCAGGTCACAGCCGAGCAAGCCAGCGCGTTCGTCCCGTCAGAGAACTTTTTTCCTGATCCCAAGCCTGAAGAGATACGACGCCTCTTCGTCCAGGCCAGCGAGGGCGATGTCAACCTGGCTGCACGTGACTTCCATCTCGAGGATATCTGGGAGCCAGGAAATCTAATCGATCTATCTGAAGTTAACGGGCCGGGTGGACGTATCGAGGGCAACAAGGTCGTCTGGGATATCCCGGAAGCCATGCGCGGTCAGTCTATTGATCTGACCTACCGGGTCAAGCTGCGGCCTACTGCTCCGGATCAGGTGCAGCTTTTTAGCGGCCAAGTGTGCATCGACTGTAACGGTTTCATACACAACAACCTGACTGGTGGGCCATGGGCGGTGTCGCCTGGTCCCACCAGTACGCCGTTGTTGATCGCTCAAGGCCCAACCGCCACACCAACGGCTACACCATCTCCCACCGGCCCACCACCTACACCGACGCCAACACTGGCGCCGGCGCCCACACCTACACCCGGGATCAGCAACTTGGCCCTTGGTGCGGCGGTAAGCTGCGTGTCTTCGTGGCGGTGGGTACTCCTGCTGCTGCTGCCGCTGCTCGTCCTCTTGCTCTGGCTGCTTATTCCATTCCTGCTGCACCGCAGCATTAGTGAATGGTGGGCTAACGCGAAATGGGGCTGTCGTCTTTGCCGCCTGGCGCTGATTCTATACACGCTGCTTCTGGCCTTTTTGCTGGGTCGGGAGATCTTTGCCTCGGTGTGTCAGCCAGCCGAAACCGTGTATTTCTGGCGCCTGCAAAGCGGGGCCTCAGGCATTTACACCATTGACCCTGAGAGCACTCTGCCGCCAGAACCGGTGCGGGCGCAGAACAGCGCCGGCTGTGTGGGCTGCCATACGATCTCGGCCAGCAGCGGCCGGATTGCGGCTGTCACCACCACGGCTACCGGCTTCTTGCAGATCACGACCCTAGATGGACAAACTGTCCAGACACCGAACATCCGCGCCTCGTATCTGGCCTGGTCGCCGGATGGAACTCAGCTTGCTTTCTCGCAAAACGACGAGGATATCGCGATTCTAGATATTGACAGCGGTTCGATTACCTTGGTGCCAGGCGCCAGCGAACCTGGTGTGATCGAGACGATGCCCGGTTGGGCACCTGATGGCCAGACGCTAGCCTTTGTGCGTTCAACCGGAAGTGGCTCTGGGTTCAACGTCACCAACGATGCAGACGTTTTCACGGTACCGGTTGCAGGCGGCAAACCAACGGCTTTGGCGGGAGCGAGCGGCGATGGACTGAACTACTATCCCTCGTACTCACCCGATGGTTTGTGGCTTACGTTTACTCGCCACACCAACACGGGTTCGGAGGACACCTATTCCGCGCCCGAGGCTGAGGTGTTCCTCGTGCCGGCAACGGGCGGAGAGCGGTTACGCATTGCAGCCAACGATGGGCCGGCTGGCGAACCCTTGACCAACGTCAGCAACTCGTGGGCAACCTGGTCTCGAGATGGCCGTTTCTTGGCGTTCAGCAGTAAGCGTAACGATCCAAGTTATGATATCTTCATCACCCAAGTCGCGGCCGATGGCACGACGGGTCCAGCCATCCCGTTGCAAGGCGCGGCCGAGCCGGGTATCTTCGAGCATACACCGGCCTGGGGGCCGCCGCAGCAGGTGCTGCCATTGGGCGACCGTCTCCTGGCGTTGTGGCCTTGGCTGTTGCCGTTGCTGCCATTATTGCTGCTGTGCTGGCTGTTGTGCCGCAGGCTGCCGACCGAGAGTCTGCAGGGTATGTCGGTTGTCCCCAGCGGCGGCCGCGAGCCGCCGCCCTTCCTCGATGTCTGGGCTGGCCCCAAGGTTGAATGGGAAGCGACGCCAACGGTCGTCCTTGGGCTGGGCGGCGCCGGGCGCTGGGTGCTTACGCATCTCAAGCATAACCTGTCGATGGCTTCGGCAGGACGACTGGAAGGACCGGTGCGTCTCTTATGTTTGGACTCCAGTCACGAGGAATGGGTCGGTGGCCAAACCGTTGCTGTACGCTTCGCTGGCGTTCAACTGAATGACAACGAGATTCTAGTTCTGGGTGATGATCTGAGTTCGGTGATACAGCGCGCTGTTGCTGGTCAGGAACCTGAGATGGCCGGTTGGTTCCCCTCGCAAGACTATAGTCGGCGTCTGCGACCGGTCGAACAAGACGCGCGACAAAGCACCGGGCAACGACGACCGATCGGCCGTGCTGTGGCATTTCGTGACATCCAGCAGGGTGAGCAGGCATCCAAGCTCTGGCGCCAACTGACGACTGCGTTGCAAGCCGTTGCTCGGACTGACCATGCGCAAATCTTGATTGTGGGTTCTCTTGGCGGCGGCTTCGGTAGCGGCGTTCTGATGGATGTAGCCTACCTGGCGCGACTGACAGCTCAACGCGCGGGACTGAAAGGCGCTACGGTCAGTGCGCTGTTGGCAACTGAAGATCCTTTCGCCGAAGTGGGACGCACACCGCAGATGCGCGTCAATACCTTGGCAGCTCTACGTGAGATCAATCGCTTCCTGTTGGCACAGAACCGCCCCTTCCCCATGCAGTACCGGGCCGGTAGCCGAGACGATTTAGGGGACCGCATGCTTACTCAAAGCCTGCTGGATGATTGCTTCATCTTCGACGGCCATCGCGATCAACATGACCTGTGCCTTCATCGTCCCCAAGTAGGAACCTTCCCAATGATGGCCGATGCGTTGCAGGTGTTGATTGATAAGGGCGCCAGTGAGCCGGGCAGCGTACTAGCGCAGTATCGGAACAACACACGCACGACCATTGCCGATGAACAGATTCAGCGCAAGGTCGGCGTAGTCAGCGGGCTAGGCTGCTCCACCTATCGGCTGCCGTTGGCGGATCTGGTAAAGGCCTGTAACGTGCGCTTTGCCCGTGAGTTGGTGCAGTTGTGGCTGGTAGGGCGCAATGTGGCCGGCGCCCAGACAAGTGATACCTTTGGCGCCACATTGGCGTTGGATGTCCGCCACGACCTCGAGCACAAGGAGACGCCGCCGCTGTTGCTGGTGCGGCAAACGCTGCCAGAGGCTGGCGATCCGGTTGCATTGCTGGTGGAGACAGCACTGCAAGGATGGTCGGACCATAACGGACGCCGCGCCCGCGAGTTGATGCAAGCCGCGGAGAAACAGGGTCGAGACCGCTTCGTAACCGAGAGAGCGACAACCTTCGAAAATTGGCTGGTCGCGGGCGTGCTGCGCCTCTTGAATGGCCGCCCCGAAACTTTCGATGTGGTTGAGGCGCGCAGCGGCAAGATTCGCTACGCCGGTGAATTCTTGGCGGAGGTCGAGCGACTGCTGACCGAAGGAAAACGTCGCGCGCTGGCGCACCGCGATGCCGTAGGTGCAGGTAAAATGGTGTCTGCAGATATGCTCGCTGCCTGCGCCGATGGCTGTGTTGCCATCGTGGCGCGTTTGCGCCAGCACCTGACTGCAGGCGAGGAGTTCTTGCTCCGGCCGCCTGAGGCCGCGAAACCCGAGAGCGGCGGGGTATACCGACGCCTGATTGCGGCAGAGGCATCCCTCAAGCAAGGGCGAGAGGAGTTGAGGGCTGTCATCTCGCGCAGGACCTTTGCCGACGATGAGCTGGTCAACAGCCTGTACGTGGATTTCTACGCACAACATCTGGAACCAGCGCTGGAGCGCATCTTTTGGCGCACACGGGAGCAAGGTGGGCTGGAACTGGTTGTGCGACACTGGGAAGACCGCGTCTTCGTGTCCAATGCTGCTGGGGGTCAGGCATTCCTGCAAGCACTGCAAGAGCTTGCCGATGCACTGGGACGAGATGTGTGGCGCGAACGCCTTGCCGAGCGTCTTGACAATGATCTGTGGCGCAGCGATCGGGTGGCCAACGAAAGCAGTCGGCTGTGGCCACACGCCGAGCCGCTGCTAACGTTCCGGACCAACGAGGCTCCTCGCGTGCAGTTGCAACGCTTGCTGTGGACCAGCGCGGAGATTCGATCAGGCCAGGAGGTTGCCAGACGCGTTACAGCCGCAGCACCGGGCGGCGGCACGGTGCGTGAAGTACGGGCCACCGATCCTTACGCGGCCGGCCTGATCACTTTCTTCGACGTGCTGCCCCTGCCTGCGCTGACTTGTTTCAGCCGCACCAGCGAGGAGTATCTACGGGGCCATGGCCTGATCAGCGGCGCGGATCATCGATCAGGTGAAACGCGTCCCGAACCCGTGCAGGTATTCGCGGCCGAGGTCAATGCATTGGCCTACGAGAGTCGATTGTGGGAACTGCGCGAACCGCCGCGCCTCTTCCATCCTCTGTTTGTGGCCGGCTTGCACGATCTGGGGCGAGCCCGCTTGTTCGCCCAGGCGTATGCATCTGGCATGGTGGTGCGCGGCTACCAAGACAACCAGTATCGCTATGGTTTGCGTATCCCAGGCGACAGCACGACATACTGGCTGCCTGAGCAGCCCTCGCAGTTCCAGATGGTCGATCCTCTGGTGGAGGCTATGCAAGAGCTTGTGATCGGAGGCAACGCACAGGGCGCCGGCAACCGTTTCAGTCACACCGAGCTCATGCAACGACTTGAGGGCGATATCGAGGCTGTATTGAGCGACAGTCAGGATCGTCTGCGGCAGTTCTTACAGGATCAACCTACGGACCTGAGCGACCGACCGTTCGGTCTCGGCGTGCAGGATTTTATGTCGTTTGCCCGTCTCGTCGTGCGCGACATTCTGATGCAGGAAAACACGAGGTAGGCCGCCATGGTGAAGTCACCGGCTAATTTGGAGGGGCGGACCTTGATTCTGGATGGTATCGGCCAGGTCAAGCTGACAACGCGTCTCGGCAGCGGACGACTCTCACAGGTGTTCCGCGGCGAAACGTCTGAAAGAGGTGCGGTTGCTGTCAAGGTTGCAGGTCATGACCTGGACGAAACCATGGCAGAGAGTTTTCGCAGCGAGTTCAAGACGCTCGAAGCGCTGCGCGCCAAGTCACAGCAACTGGCACAGCAAAAAGCTGTCGAGGAATTCGCCGCGTCCTACTTTCCTGAGCCGCTCAGCTTCGTACCTGAGTACAGGACGAGCGATGGCGGCAGTTATTCGATCGTGGTCATGGAGTTAGTCCAGGCGGATAAGCTCATCGATCTGGCGGTTGCTCAACCGGGTCACGTGCTGGACGAGCCTTTTGGCTTGAAAACAGCCATTCAATACGCCGAGATGTTGCAGGTATTGCATGCGGCTGGCTACACGGCCAGCGACCGCAAGATCGACGATGTCTATTGGCGCAACGGCGATGCTGGCCCGCTGATCGTGTTAGATTGGAACGTCGTAGGTCGCGGCATGACGGGCGTTGGCGAGGATTTTCTGCGCTTTGGCAGTTTCTGGTATGAGTTTCTGGTCGGCCACGCGCCAAGTTATGTCAATGTAGGTAACAAGCGTGTTGCCCGTCTGGACGCTCGTTCGGAATGGCAGAAGCTGAGCCGAGGTACGCAATCGATCCTGGAACGCTCACTTCACCCTGTGCCGCAGAAGCAGTACCAGTCTGCTGACGCTCTCAAGAACGACCTGATGCAACAGCTAGACCTGTGGAGAGCGCCTTACGCAGAGTTTGTTTCGCGGCTCGATGGAAACGCTGCAGAGCCGCCTTCGATTGCTTTCCTGGACATGGCCCGACGCCGCGGATACAAAGCGGATGACATGGATGCGAAAATCAAGTCGTTGGATACGAAGAAGCGAAACGAGCGGCTCGACAACTTCAATGCTCTGGTGGACCGCCTTGTCGTACTGGGAGTGACTCATGGCTGATACCCTTCTTCCTGCCATCATCGAAGAGCTTGAGGAGGCGCGTCTCGAATTCTGGGATGACGACACTATGCGCGCGAAAGCGGCACGTTTCTTGCTGGTGGCCAAAGCCTATGCGACCATTGAGCAACTACCGCCGCACGACCTACTCCTGGCGCTCCAAAATTTGCAGCTTAACGATCCTGGCCGAATGGAGGCAGTCCGCCAACAGGTTTCGTCGTTTGGTACTGACGACGGACCGCATGAGCTGGCGCTGGCATGTCTCGACGCGGATATGCAGGTGCATCATTTGGTTGCTGAAGCCGGATCGCTGTCTGGCGTCGGCCAATTCATCGCTTCAGCTAAGAAGTACAAAGCAGCAGAGGAAGTGCGGCGCGCTGTGGAGCAGCGCCTCCAGCCTGTGCTAGATTCGGAGCGCGATGCCCAACACGAATGGCATGATCTGGCGGCCCTGTATCCCAACCTGACCGCATGCATGGCCGAAGCGTATCGCAACCACGCCACCCAGACCGAGCCACTGCAACTGGCTCGGGCCGCCATTTCGCTGGCTCAGGTTGGCGATGGGGCAGGCGCAGAGCGAGCGTTGGCGATCGCTGCGCGCTGGACCGAAGAACAAGGCCCCATACTTCCGATTCTGGAAAACATGGCTGGCTTCTTGCCGCGTTGGCCCGCCTTACAGGAGGCCATCCTTCAAAGCCCCCATGATCCCATCCCAGCGCTGGGCCAACTGCTATCGTGGGTAGATGATCCACAGCGTCAGACGCTGAGCCAGCTTGTTTCAGAGTCGTCTCTGGACGGCGTCATCGGAGACGAGTTCCGCGCCGACCTTCAGCGCGTGGTCGGCGCCGAATGGGTGGCACAATCCCAGGCAGATATGCAGGGTGTTTTGGCTCTTCGCTTGACCTTTGCCATTGCCCAAGAAAACCTTGAGACTTTGGAGCGCGCGTGCCAGCAGATCCGAGTCTCAATGAAGTTTCTCGGAGCAACCATCACCCTACGGCAACAACTGAGCCTGCTGCAAGCATGGGAAGAGGCGCGGCTTGCGGTGTTTGAAAGCAGCCGGAGTGAGGTAGACCCGTTTGTCCAGGATCCTGCGGTTATTGGTGGTGAAGTTGTCCAAAGCCTTGAAGCGCGTATCCAGCTTCACCGGTCCATCCTGGAGCAGATCAAGTCTCTGACCGGCGCTGATGGCCCAGCCACTGACGCATATCCTGAAGAGACGGGCACGACTGACGAGGCAACTACCTCTCTCGAAGAACCAGCGCAGGAGGTGAAGCTTCCAGCACAGGCCATGCCTGGAAAGTCGCAGTTGAGCGGGGGACTTGGCGCTGTTGGCGTCGGCATCGTCGTGACTGGCAGAAACGGATCGGCGCAGACAGATCCGTTGGCTGACGTGTACCGCTCCTTACGTGGTGAGCGCTTCAGTGAGGCTGCCGGGCAGTTGCGCGCGGCCATCGATTCGACCACCGATGCCAAAGAACGAGCCAGAATAGGGCGTCTGGCGGTTGTGGCCCAGGCTTGCCTCGCTGCCCTGGACGCCGGCTGGAATCCGTCTCCGCAGGTGGTTGAAGATCTGATCCAAGGTGTGGGTTGCATGGACGCCGACAGTGGCTTGGATGCATCCAGCACCCGGCTAGATTGGTCACACGCGATTTGCCCTACCTTGGGCAGCTCTGGCGTTCGCCTGTTACGGCACGAGATCGAAATCCGGCGAGCCTTCAGACAGGTCGATCGGCTTTTGGCAGAGAACCAATTCTTTGATGCGGCCGCGGCGTTTTCTCGCGCTAATCAGGAAATGAATGATCTGAACTCTGGTTATCCAAATAGAGATTTCTGGAGCGAGCTGGCTGTTGACTGGTCGAAAAAAGCAGAACAGAAGAAGAGGCTATTGCGGCCGAATCAAGCCCTTACGAAGCTGCAGGAAGCATCTCAAGATGCTATCGCCCGCGCCGATTCCAGCGATCTGGAAGGTGCGTTGACTAAATTGGCAGGCCCATTGAAAGAAGCTGCGGCCCTGAAGGAGCCCGAGGTCCACTATACCTTTCATCCGCTTGCGTTCTGGCTGAACCGGGTGCTGACCGCTTGGCGTGACGTGCAAGCTATCGACGTCGTCGGCCAGCCTGACCATTCGTTGTTGGTTCTACAGCAAGGTCGGCTGACGTGTGACCATGCCAGGGTGGTGACAGACGTTGCCGACTTTGGCGAGAGTCGGGAGCGGTTTGACGCCTTGGTCAGCAGACTGGACGACGAGATCCACACTAGGCGCAGATCGCTGTGTGACGGTTTGTTGGGCCAGTTAAAAACGGCGTCAGGTTCAATTGCCTCGCTCGCGGCTGTGGACCGGCTTCTATCGTCGGCAATCGCGTGCCAGCAGGAGAACCTTGACCAGCGACATATTCCAGACGCACTCAAGCAGTTGGCGGCAGAACAAGAGCACCTGGGAGATAACAAACGTGGTTTCAAGCCATACGGCCTCGAACAACTGGCTGGCGCAGCATCGTTCTATCAGAATGCTCGTCTACTGACCTTGTTTGAAGCGAAGAACCAGGCGCTGTCTGGCGTAACACCACAGCAGTCATTAGCGAAGAAGCTTGCCGACGTGACTGCCAAGGCCCGACAAATCAGGGGATTCCAAGCCGATTTCGACAATGCACGACGAGACGGTGATGAATCGAGAGTCAGGGAGCTGCTCATTGCAGCCAACAACGCGGATCTGAAGTTGCACGAGCCAGGCTTGGTTGAGGAGTGGGATTACGTCATTGAAAGCAAACGCTTCTTGCAAGCTCAGAATGAACGGAGTTCATTGCTTGATGATCTGATCAATCAGTTGTGGTCGCCGACAAACCCGACTGTCGCCGATGGAGAGTTAGTATCATGACGACATCCATTGTACCGGCAACAATGAATCCTGAAGAAGCTCGCTTGAACTTTATCGTGGAAGAAATCAAGAAAGGGCTCATGGAAATCAACAAGCAGATGGAGTTACAGCCGAAGACTAATCTGCCAGAGGCTCAGGCGGTCATTGGCGAACTTCAGAAAAGAAAAGGGCAGATGTTGGCGAAGTGGCTGATGCTTGCCACCAAGGTGCGAGATCAAATCAATCAGATTGCCCAGCGCAATAGCATCGATGTCTACCGGGAAATCGTGCCTCTGGTAGAAAGGCTGGAGGCATGGGGGCAGGATGCGGCTCGCGCCGATGAAAGCGATACAGCCAATCAACTCAAGAGGATCACAGACGAAAGCCGGACCGTTCAGGAGGAGGTACGGAGAAGACTTGTTGGCGACCGAGAAGCCAGAGCTCGAGAGTACATGGCATTGGCCGAGCAGGCATGTGAAGTTCCGTTTGTACGGGCCATTCCACTGCTAAACGCTTGCAAACTCTGGGCAGAGCTTGCAGAGATCATCAAGGGAATAGAAGAACCACCCGCGGAACATCAGATCGCAAAAAGTGAGTTGGAGAAATGCGACCAAGACATGCATAAGATCATTCGCGACTACCAGAGTCAACACACTCGCCTGGAGGTTGAACAACTGACCAGTGACTGGCGTGGTGCCAAGTCCCTAGAGGATGAAGAGGCGGCGCTAAGCAGCATTCGGCAGTTGCTGCCCTTATCGCCAACGCGGATCCCGATTCCTGAGGAATTTCTCGATGCTTTCTGGCGTCGTCATGAGATGTCAGTCGCCAACAAGATGATTGAGATACGGGTTCAGCGCTTGTTGGAACGGGCAACAGTTACGTCTCTGGGATTTGAAGAAAGATCATTAGCCCTGCATGAAGCACAGGGTCTGGTGCGAAGCTCAGACAATGACCTTTTCGAACGGATTAACAATGCAAGGATGCAATTGAGGTCGGATGCAACAGGCCGCTTGGAGGAGGATAATCGGCAGTTTGAGCAACGTATGGCCGAAAAGTCTTACGATCATGCCGTATCGATCCTTAATCATATGGCGACGGTACTAAGACATTGCGATGATGATGAAACCCGTTGGTCGCAACGGTTGAAAGAACTTTCAAATCGCCTTAACGAAGCCAGACAACCTTCGGGTCCGGAGATCGCACTGCAGCGGCTTGTTGAAATGATGGAGAGAGCGATTCATTCCGAGCCTCAACAGATGTATGACGCGTTGGAGTCGATCGAGAAAGTATTGCGCGAGATTCCGATGGACCTTAGCCCGGTGCTAGGCGGCCTCAAAGATAAAGTCACCAAACACGCTGGCAAGTTGGTCGAAAGCTTGCCAGAACCTGAAGGAATTACACAACACACGATACGACGCTACATCGACGATATCTGCAATGGCAAGATCGGCCTACAGACCATGGCCAGGACATGAGGAAGCGCCGTAAGAAGTTCAAGGAAGATCAACCCACAGACGCAGGATCATGAGGTTTCTAGCACGAGGAGCTACGTAGTGAAGGAAAGAGAACGCCGTCGTATTCTGGACGAAATCGCATACGCCGTACACCATAAGGGTAAGCCTGAGGACTATGCAGCCAACATCGATCAACTGGTGGAGGCTGGCATGTCCCCGGACGCCATCGAAGCCGAGGTCAACGATCGCATCTCCCGTATTCAGACTGACGAAGAGATCGACAACCTGCGGAGTTCGGTCAAGAAGAAAGGACTGCTCTTTGGCGGAATCACTGCGATGGCTTTGCTGCTGTTGTCTCTCGTTGGCAGTTATCTGCTGATGCAAACGGTGCTCCCGACTCCTGAACCAACGCCAACGCCGACTGCAACCGCTGCGCCGGTAGCCATTGCAATGCATCCAACAGGTCACTGGCTCATCTCCATCGAGACACGTGAAGCCCAACCGGTAACAGGCGATCGAATGCAGGCTATCGTCACTGTGTATGTCGTTGATAAGGACGGCAATCCTGCGCCTGATGGTCTGGAGGCACATTTTTCGGTCGCCTCTGGCAACATCACTCCCGAGACGACCACAGTGCAGAACGGCATGCTGACGGCTCTTTATACTGTTGCAACCGGAACAGTTCCGCTCGAACTGACTGTGAACGTGCAAAACGATGTGACGACGTACCAGGTGCCAGCCTTCGGCCCAGGGGCAACAGACCAAGAGCAGACTCCGACCGCTACGCCAACCTCTCAAGCGACGCCTTCGCCAACACCTTCACCAACGCCTTCGCCAACGCCAGAGCCGATCGAGATCAATTTGGAGTGGAGTCCGAGTTGGACATCTGATACGATCGATATCGGCGTGGGTCAATCAATTTCCGTAACTGCATTGATCGCACAGAATGGGCAACCAGTTCTCAACATGCCATTGATGCTCACGGTCGACCCGGACCTGCTTACTTTCGATCCTGTGGTAGGAGAAACAGGGGTTGCCACAGATGAGAATGGGATGGTCCACCTGAAGGTAACTGCGGGAGACACCATCGGGAGTGGGTCAATAACTGCCGAAGTACTTGGCCCTACCCCGAGTGATCCGCAAACGCTCTCATTCATTGTATGGCCGGTCGCGGAGATAACGGGCGATATTAACCTTCGAAGTAACCAAGACGCGAGGAACGATAACTCGGTTCTAGTCAAAGCCCGTGCAGGTGATAAGTTCATTTTGGAAGGACAGAACAACGGGTGGTGGTTAGTACGATTGACGGATGGAAGAAAGCTATGGTTGAGCGGTCCAGCGAAAGAACTTCGCCCATCAGACGCAACTATATCAGACGTGCCGATAGATGCGGCAGTTCTTGAGGCTGACTAAGAGACACATGTATCAATCAGTCTGGGTTCCCACCTGTTGAAACTGCCTAAAGATAATGGCAATGATGCAGAGACTGTTAAGATTCTCAGGCACTCATCAAGAGATGTGCTTGTCGAACTCCCTGAAGGTATCGAAGCCGAAGTCTTGGCGCCTCGGACGCGTTCGAACTCACATCGGTCCGCGTCATTCTCTGGGTTCCTGCCGACAAAGTTGTCGGAACTGGTTCAAACCAGACACTAACCAATTCGAGCGGTATACTCAGAGTTTGCGCCTATCGACCAGGTGAGCCACTGGAAGATGATGACGGCGAACAGTGTGACAGTTTGATGCAAATCGCTTCCACCATTCCGTTTGCGCGCGAATTGACGGCGAGCGAGAAATCAGACGAGACCAATCTCGGTGACGGCACGTGGAGAATGGTGGTGATTGATGTTTGGGTCCGTCGTGAGAACATCCATTAGTATCCGCAGACATTGATCGGCACGCGCTAATCCTGACTGTCAATAGTTTCGTCCCCAGCGACCGGAGTCCACACCGACATTGAGGCAGCACCGAAATGGAATTCCCAAGCTCTGTTCATAGTCCTAAGCTCATCGACAGCGCCGGCTTAATCCTGCGTTACGAGGCGCGTACCAGCACCGACCAGCCTGCCATCGTGCTTGTTGCCCCATCCGCCGATTACGGTGCAGTTTCGCTGGAAGCTGCCCATGAAGCGTTGGTAACACTTCGCCGGCATGAGCTACCCATTTCCGGCTGCCCCTCGCTGATCGATTACCAAGAGACGCCCGACGGCGGGCTGTTGGCCCTTGGGGTGCGTGGCGCTCCGTTGGCCTCCGCTTGGCCGGATGACGCCGCGGAAACAGATGTGCTCGATCTGGCCATTCAGCACGCCAGACTGTTGGCAGCCTTGCATCAGGCAGGATTCAGTGGCTTACAGCCGAGGTTTGAGGATCTGTGCTGGGACAGCACGCACAAGTCCTTGATGGTCCTGGGCTGGGAGTGGGTACGGGAGAACGATGACAGCCAGCCGGACGACCTGCGGGCGGCAGCGGCGCTGTGGGTCGAGCTGTTGGCCGGCGCTGCGCCGCCGGTTTTCCCACCCCTGACGCCAGAGACGAAGGGGCCGGCATGGCAACGGGTGAGCTTGGGGACACGTACGCTGCTTTCCTCAATGCTGCTCGATGCTCAGGCGACCGCCGCGACCACGCACGCCCAACTCGAAGCCATACTCAGGAACTGGAGCCGGCCTGTCGATGAGCTTCTTGGTGAGGGTTTGGATCTTCTCGCTAGTGAGCAGTTCCCGGCCGCCCAGGCCTTGTTCGATCTGGCGGCGCGGCGCGATCCAGACAGCGTCGCCTCCTTCCGTTTGCGTGGGACACAGGAGCGAGCGACGAAACGCTTTGTCGAGATCATCGGCGATATCCGCATCGGATCATATGTCTCGGCTGTCAACAAGCTCCGGCGCATTCAGGCGGATTGCGCCGTCACAGCACAGGATCGGTTGCGGGCGTGGCGTTGGTGGACAATTGCCGATGCTCTTGGGCATTTGGGGCTCGGTGACGGGCCAGACAGCCCTGAACGCCTGGGACAGGAGTTGCTCAAAGCCGGGTTGGAACTGGACCGTCGCCAGATCAAGGCTGCATTGAATCGTATGCAGCAGGCTTTGGTCGGGAAAGCAATAGACCCAACACTGGATCGGCTGAGGTTAATCGAGACCGACCTGCGTTCTTGTTTGTTGATCGAGCAGGCAACCAACCTGATGGCGGCGGATATTGCCACAGCTGTCGATCTGTTAGAGCAAGCAGAGCGCGAGTCGCAAACGCTTCCTGAGTCATATCGCGCTGCATTGACGGCACAGTTCGGCGATCCTGCGGTAGGATTGGAGCAAGTACGTGCGAAACTGGCGGATCAAGAGCTGCTGCGCAGAATTGTCAACGAGGCCAGGGCTGCTCTTAAGGCGGACGACCTGCCGTTGGCGCGACAGAAGTGGAACGACGCGCTCCGGCTTACGGATCGCACAGATCCTGAGCGGGTAACGATCCTGCAGGAGCTCTATCGAGTTCAGCTCAGGAGTCAGGCCGTGGCAACGGGTGTAATGAGCCATGCGGAGTCACTGGGTGATGCTGCAATTTCATCCGCCCTTCAAACTTTGTCAGAGCTGCGATCTGCATTTTCTCGTGACAGATGGGGAATGAGGCAGGCCGAGCGTTGGCAACGGGCCTTGGTGACGCAACTCAGAGAAAACCCAGGTGGTCCAGCAGGTGCATGGCTGATGCAGTACTGGGGAAAGGATCCGGAAATCCGGGCCGAACTGGAAAAGGCCACGGAATCAGTCCTGGGCAGATGGAAGGATCGTCTCGATCAGATCGGTAGCGGGCAAATTCCAGTTCGCCCAGGGGTGTTGGAAATGCGCATCTCGGATGCGAACGATCTTGCCGCCTCCATACGTGACGCGCAGGCTTGGACCGCTACAACTGCCTCGTCAAGCAGAATTGCAGGAATTCTCGAACACACACGTGCGATCATCGCCAACATGACCGCTCAACGCACGATGCAATTAGCCTTGCGACAGCAGCTTGAATCAGCATTGGAGCGAAGGGCGCCGGTTGGCGAAATACTAAGACAGGCCGCTGAAGCTGATCTGGAGTTATACGACGCCCCTGAGCGGTCTGTGACGCGACTGCGAGAACTGCACGCTGATTCACTCCTTCACATGCGAAGTGAGGAGGGTTTCTCACTGGGAGCGTTAGCCGGGCTTGTTGCCGAGGTCGATGCTAAGCTCGTTGAGCACAACGATAGGTTGCTGCAGCGCCTGGGTTCGATTGTCTTGGAAAGGCTCGAAGCGCATGACGAGAACACACGGAGAAGAGAGGCCGAGCGCAAGCTAGCAGAGACGAAGGAGGCAATCCGGCACAAATGTATGGGTCTTCCGAAAGACGATGTTGAGGGCGACAAATGCCAGAAGATCCTAAAGCACCTTGACGAGGACGATCTCGACTCAGCGCTTAGGACACTTGAAATGCTGGACTGTAATCAAGATGCCTTTAGAAAGCCGTGTGTTAACGCTGTAAGAGATTACGTCAACAACTGCCGTGACGAACGGATTGCGTCGCTATCGAAAGCAGTCAGCCAGGCGCTATCAGCGAAGCCTTCTGATTTCGATTCGGACGGACTTGTCGAAGTCGACAGATATGTGGCCGAACTTGTCAAGCTGACAAAACATAGGAAACAGGATATGGCGTACTTTGAATCCCTGAAGACACGTTGGGAGCGCCACAAAGCTAGCAGGTTCAATTGAGTGCATAGGTTTGGACAAGGATGATGAAGTAATGTGCCCTGTTGATTCTTCGCTTACAATCCTGAAACTGATTGATGAATGCCTATTCGACCCTCCTGCTTGGATGCATGTATTCAGGGGCTGGTGGTGGCTGCCCGTGTTCGTCATTGGATTCTGTGCCTTGCTGAGCGCTGTTCGTGTGGGTATCATCATAACTCAGGATGAAACGTCTCACATTGCATTTGGATGGATGCGGGGCCGCAGCAGAGCGAACAACAAGCTGGGCAGGGCGGGTGGCGATTACCGATTGTATGTCGTTCTTCTTCAGATCATCGGAACAATCGGAATTGCCTGGATCTTACTAAAACTATGGACCGTCCGTCCGATGCTCTCAAAAATCGGGGTTTCCGATGGCACTGTGTGGAATCTGTCGCCCTATGGAGTTGATCTCCTGAAGAGCATGATATGGGTTGCATGGGTTGGCTGCTGGCTGTGGGCTCTTGCGAGCACTCTCATGTGCATCATTCTTTGGATCGATCCATATGGATGGCATCGGATTCGTCTAACACCGTTGGAAAAGGTCAAATGGATTGACCCGAAATCTGATAAGCCTGAGGATTGGCCGAAAAAGCGCACCAAGAACTTATTCGTCAAGCACCTCTACTTTAGTCCTGATGGGGACACATGTTCGATAAAGGAACAACCAGAATGGATAAACCTTGAGTGGAAGAAAAAGAAAGGGAGGAGGACTAAGGAGAGATTGGAGGGACCAGGAGACGACCATTACTTCAAAGCAGGCTCCCCTGCCAGCGGCGGCAAGGTAGAGAGGGGCGACGTGTTCTATGTCGGAACGCTGGACCGAAAATTCCGATTCCATTAGTCCGTTAAGGAAAGTAAATCGTACAAGGAGTAAGTATGTCGAAGAACCGTTGGTGCCTATATTACTCTCTGCTACTTCTCTTTGTTGCGGCACTGGTTTTCTCTGGCGCCATTGGGTCGCAGAGCGCCATGGCACAAGGCGACGTGAGTAATGAGGATAGGGAGTGCTTCAGCTTGACTAAGTCTGCGCACTTATACTCGACTGCAGGTGTTAATGAGTGGCGGCTGGAAATCCCCGTCACAATTGTCGATAGAAGTACAGTGGGGGATCCGAAGCATATTTTCTTGTCAATCCCGCCGCAACTTGATGGTTATGCCGCAGTTGTTAATCGTTGGCATAACCCCGGTACTGACACTGGTATGGTGTTTGTGCTGGGTATTCACAGGCTCCTGGATAACTCCCAGTATGAAGGATTGCACTTATACATTAAACACACGGACTGCAAGGCATTGGAGGTGAATAAGTTATCCATTGCTCAGGGGCAGACACCGCCCACCAATCAAATCCGCATCTATGCTCGTGTTTACATGGGATTCATCTTACTGGCCTTGGCAATAGCGATTGGCCTGATGATCAGCTTGCTATCCTATCGCTTCAACTGGTTCGGACAAAGAGACAAGCTTGATGCCGTGTTACGTTTTCCTTGGATAAGCGATGGGTGAGGCGATAGACTCATGTTACAAACGTTTGTCGAGATACTTATATTACTTGTCATCGCCATTCCCGCAGTGACAATTGGCTTCTTACTGGGCGCGGAGCCAGACGCGGATTGCGAAGAAGACCCGAAACGTCGTACACATGGAGGTGACCAAGATGTTCCCTCCTATCAGAGATGGTGGTGTGCTTGGAAACAGGCTAAGTTACCACTTAGTCTACCGACGATCCTCACGGCATTGATATTTCTGGCAGGCTTGATGCCGTCCGCATTTGGTGCGGCGGGTGTCGCACAAATCGATCAGAGTCTAGGTCAAAACTTGCTAATGGCGAAAGCGCTCCCAATCGCTACTGAAGTTGCTGCCACGCAGACTGGCACACCAATCCCAGAGCCGACCGTCGGTTATCCTCCAGTTGTTGACACTCCTCAACCGGATGTGCAGCAACCAAGTGTAGCAGAGACACCACAGCAAGTTAGCGTGTCGCCGACGCCGAGCGAAGAACTGATCAAAGAAGACCCGGCACCGGCGCAAATTACGCCTGAGGTCGACGCAGGTCAAGTGGCGTTGACTGTGACCGTTGACTTGACGAGAACACTTAAACCGATAGTCCCTCCGAATGATCTGGTCGATATCCCGGTCATCACTCCGACCAATATAATCGCAAGCAAAACACCTGCTCCTCGCGTCGAATCATCCCTTCCGCTGACTGACCACGAATGTGATCAGAGCACACCGGGGGTGCTGGCGCTGTTGTCACCAGTGCGAGACCAGGAGCTGACTTGCAGCGAACTCGCGAATGGAGGCTACGCAATTCGGGGGAGAGTACCGAGTAAGTACATATGGTATGAAGTTCAGTATGCCCTGACTAATCAGAACAATCCGAACATCAATGAGGGAAGGTCAATATATCCGGGGAAACCTCAACTGCGGCTCCCTGACGGGCGTGATTTTGATTGCAGGCCGCCCGATGTTACGGCAGCTTCTCCAAATGAATCCCTCTACAGGCCACCGAATCGGTTTTGCACCGGTGGATCTGAATTGGCAGGGCAGTTATACAATTGGTCACCTTCACCATGTTCGTTACCCAGCGGCAGCACTATCAGTAACCGTACGGCGGTAACGATATGGTTGAAGGCGACTTATCTGGATCCGATATCGGTTACTACGCAGACAGATCACTGCTTCGTGAGGTTCTGGATAGTGCCATGATTGGAGGATCGAGATACTGCCAAAAAGCTGGACACTACCGCAGCCCGTTGGCATCTACATAATTCGTCTCCATCTCTGGTGCATGCAAAGATTATTCAATAAGCAGCGGCCCGAATGCGCTGTGACGATCAGGGTTCAGTGAGGAATGTTCGTGATGAAAGGTATCATGATTGCCCTGGTGCTGATAGTGGTGGTCAGTGCTGTTCTGTTGCCATGGCTCACAACCGGCTCCGCCGCTTTGCCCTCGTGGATGCAACAAGGCGTGGGCCTTATGGTACCCTTGCTGCAACGTTTTGCGCCCCAGCCGATACCGGACGCCATGGCCAGCCTGGAGGCGCAGTCCAGGCTGAGCGCCTTGGACATCCTGCGGCTGGACTTCATCTCCTGGCGCCTGTGGGTGATCATCTTGCTGCCGGTGGGTGCAGCTTTGATCGGCCTGTTGGCCCTGTTGCTGAGCTTGTTGCGCCAGGACGAGCTGGCCCAACTGGCCTACTGGGCGACGGCGATCGCTGCCGCCATCGCGGCCGTGCTGATGGTGATCGGTATGCCCCTGCTGATGCGCCTGAGCCTGCCGCGCGACATGGCTGCCAATCTGCTGATCGCCGTTTTCGACCTTCGCCTGGCCTGGGGCTTCTGGGTCACATGGGCAGCCACGTTGGGCCTGGCAGTGGTGAGCGCCTTGCTAGCGTTGGCGCCCAGACCATCGCGGCGACCGGCAGCGAGCTATCCGCCGCGCGTCTATCGCTGAAACCTGATTGCTGGAACGAAGATGCCGTTGCCGATGGCGACTGACAGAACTCCCGCTTCGACTTCACTTTCTTGAATAGCATCCGACGGAGGAACGGTAACATGGCTTTTCTGAAGCAAATTCGCACTAAGGCCGATCAGGTGACGCTAGAGGCAGACAAGATGCTGCGCATCAATCGCAAGCAGAGCGAGATCGGCCAGATGCGCAAGCAGATCGAACAGGCGACTAGCCAGTTGGGTCAAGCGGCTTACAAGCTGCACACCCAGAGCAGCGCGCTGCCAGCCGATCTCACAGGCCCATGCCAGCAGATTGACACGTTGCATGCTCACATCAAGCAGGCCGAACAGGAGATCGAGCGCATTCGCCTGGAAACGCTGCCCGACTTCGATCTGCCGACCGGCACGCGCTGCTTGAGCTGCGGCTTGGGTATTCCGGACGTCGCGGCCTTCTGTCCCAACTGCGGCAGCCCGCGGCCGAAGCCTGAGCCGGGGCTGATCTGCGCAGCGTGCGGCAATCCTATGCCGCCTGGCACGCGGTTCTGCGCCAACTGTGGCCAGCCGGTAGCTGCGCCCGATACCGGCACGGAGCCGTCTTCGGATGCAGAGGCATCACCTGCGACGGCCGTCTGCACCGGTTGCCAGGCTGAGATACCGGCCCAAGCCACGTTCTGCCCCTTCTGCGGCACACCGGCAGGCGATTCGGCGGCCTGACCAACGGTTGTTCCAGGTTCGGGGTGCAACCTGGACCTGATTTTGACGCAGGCTGGCGCCGTCTGTGGGCGCTAAAGATACCCTTTGTGGATCTCACCTATGAACTGCCCAAACTGTGGTACTGCACGCGAGACCGATGATGTCTTTTGTGTCAACTGCGGCCAGCCGTTGGCAGGTGCAACGTCGCCGGCGCCGCAAGCCCGGCGTCCGCGGTGGCTGCTGTTGCTTCCGCTGCTCCTGCTGTTGGTGGGCCTTGTGTTCCTGTTGTGGTTGCTCGATCTGTTGCCCGCCTCCCTGCCCGCTTCCCCTCTGGCCGCCAACAGGCAAGCGCGCTCAACGGAGATCGTCCAGACCAAAGATCCCTTTCTGATTCTACAGGGCTATCGTGACGATCAGTTGGATGTCTTTGCAGCCGACCTGGAAGGCAATCCACTGGTATCCTTTGGCGCAAGCGCCGACTGGGACCAGCTTCCGATGAGTGCGGTCGATGACCCGTATGGCCCCTGGCCGCGTTCGCTGGAGCCACCCGTAACGGGAGCGGGCGCCTGGGCCCGGCCCGATGGCGGGGCGCTTGTCGGGCTGCGCACTCCTGAAGGCTGGGATTTGCTGCGCTACGATGCCGGCCGGGGCGAGATCCAGGAGCTGGTCAAGTCAGCTTATCCGCTGATGGTGTCAGGTCTGCCCAGCGCCGAGAAGTTCCTGGTCTACTTCAGGCTGGCTGGGCAGCATAGGCTGCTGGCCGTTGACGAACGCAACGACCCAGTGGTCAGCCTGATGGCCGGCAGCGCTGCGCCACAGCACCATACACTTGCGCCCGATGGACAGCGGGCCGTCTTCCAGGGCGACGATCTGTTCATTGCCAGCACCGACGGCCGGCGCTTGTATCGCCAGCGGGGCGAGTTCGATACCTTTGTCTTTTCGCCCGACAGCCGCCACCTTTTCTACACATCGGGCCACCAGTTGATCCGCGCCGATGGCGACGGTCGCAATGCCCAAATCATCGCGCGGGTGGGGCGCAGCGACCGGCTTTGGCCGGTGAGCGCCAGCGACGAGTATGTGGCGGTGCAACAAGAGGTGGGGGGCAGCTATGAACTGCGCGTGCTCAACCTGGAGGGCGAGGTCCTTAGCCGGGCCGACCGTTCGAACACACCCTTACAGGCGCGCTATCTGCCGGGCAAACAGGGCCTGCTGATCGCTTCGCAGCAGGACAATCGCTGGCAGATTGACCTGGCCAACGTCAAGGGCGAAAAGCCGCGGATCTTAGCCCAAGGTCTGCAGGACTTCTGGGTGCTTCCCTTGCCTACCGACCGACATCTGGCCTTGGCAACCCAACAAGATGGACGCTGGAGCCTGGCGCTGCACGAATTGCGGCAGGAGCAGATACAGGTTGTGGCCCAGGGCCTGCACGGTGTGACGCCGTTGGCTGCGAACAGTGAGACGCTGGTGGTTGCCGCCCAGGGCGATAGCGGCTGGTCCTTGCTGGCGATCCCTCTTGCGCAAGGCGACGTTGTGGAGTTGGATGCAGGCGCGGCCGAGGGCTATCCCAGGGCGTTCTTTCTCCCCAACGGCCGCGAGATTGTCTATGAGGCAGCGCAGGGCGTCACGCGCCGGGAGGCGACTCGCTCGGATGGGACCAGAGTCATGCAGCCTGTGTTGGCCGGCGGCGTGTATCATACCGATTTGCAGAACCCGGCGCCGACTATGATCTACGACAACGCCAGCTTGCTGGCCGCGTCGCTCCGCCGTTGAGACATGCAAAGGGAATGAGGACAACCATGTCGCCGATCAAGCGCTTCTGCACATGCTTGCTGCTGGCCATAGTCTGCGGCGGCCTGCTCTGGCCAGCGGCCTCGCGCGCCGGAGAGGACACCTGGACCACCGGCGGGCTGCAAGGGTATGAGGTCCGCTCCATCGCCTTAGACCCACAACAGCCCGCCCAGCTCTATGCCTTCGCGCGCTATGCTCTGTTGTCAAGTGTAGACGGGGGCGGCGAATGGGCGCCTGCGCAGTGGTCTCTCCCCGGAGTGCCTGATCCCGGGCAGTTCCAGATCGACGCGTTGACGCCCGACATCTTCTATGCAGCGTTAAACGGCCGCTTGTCGCGCAGCACAGACCGCGGCGTCACCTGGCAGGAACTGGCGCCCGGACTGCTCAGCGATGTGAGATGGTTCCAGCTTGACCAGGCCAATCCCAATGTCATCTGGGCTTTCACCGGCTCAGATACACTGCGTTCGCCTGACGGTGGCCAGACCTGGGCATCGGCCGGATTGCCCGTGCGCGGTCTGGCATCAGGCTTTGCGCAATCGGCCGATGGTGCAGCCACCTACCTGGCCGTGGAAGGGCAGGGCATTTATCGCAGCAACGACGGCGGCAAAACCTGGCAGGTGCTCAGCCTGGGCGTCGATGAGACGCAGAACCTTTACTTGTTTGACCTGGCTGTGGATCGCACGCAGACCAACACCGTGTATCTCTCCAGCGACAGGGGGCCCTGGCGCAGCGACGACAGCGGCGCGTCATGGCAACCAATGGAGCTGCCAGCGGACGACTGGCGCTGGGCCCGGCTGGCAACTGCCGACAGCAATGTCATTTTGCTGGGAAACAACCAGATAGCCATCAGCGACAATGGAGGCGCCAGTTGGCAGGTCGTTCAGGAGCCGCGCTTTGGCGGCGAGGTTCGCCAGATGGAGGTTGATCCCCTGGCGTCCAATGTGATCTACCTTTTGACCAGTACCGGCCTGTGGAAAAGTCAGGACGCTGGGGCGAATTGGGCGGGCGAGGCTGTGCGCCCGTCGAACCTGCAGTTCCTGGCCGTTCATCCCGGCCAGCCAGACCGCTTGGTTGCCAACAGCCGCAACGGGACCCAGGGTTCAGAAGACGCCGGTCGCAGTTGGCAGCCGCTCCCCGGCGTGGCGGAGTCCACTCAACTCAACGTGCTGGCCTGGGCGTCTAGCGATCCCAACATCGCCTATGCCAGCCGCGGACGGGGACTCCTGCGCAGCCAGGACAGCGGGCAGACCTGGGATGAGACGCTGTTGCCGGATACGACGCCGGTGCAGGCTCTGCGCATCTCGCCCACCGATCCGAACTTGCTTTACATTCTGAGTGATGGCCGCGTTCTGGTAAGCAACGATGGAGGCAGCGCATGGGGAGTACCGCCGCTGCCCGCCGACGTCTATGTGCGCGATTTTGCCCTGAGCGCTCAGGATGCAAACGTGCTGTTTGCGTCAGACCGAGGCGTTGTCTATCTCAGCCAAGATGCAGGCCAAAGCTGGACGGTCCAGGCCGATAGGCTGCCAACCATCTCTCGGTTGCTGGTGGATCCGCTGGATCAGCAGCGTTTGTTGGCTCTGGCTGACGGCAACCTGCTAACCAGCCGCGATAGCGGACAAACCTGGCAGCCTGGCGCAGGTCTGCCGGACAGAGGCAGGCTACAGGCTGTTGAGTTTGACTCCCGCAATCCATCGCTGGTTTTTGCACACGACGGCCAGCGCGTTTACGCCAGCCTGAGCGGCGGCGGTGCCTGGTATGCTATCGGTGAACCGATACCTGGAGGCGTTGCGCAGCTCGTTGCGACGGGTGAGGAGCCACGTTCCTTGTTGGCGCGCACCAACGCAGGGGCGCTGTGGCGCTACAGCTTTCGCGACGCCCCGGTTACCCCTTCGCCCACGCCAACTCAGACGCCCACCATTACACCCACCCCCACCAGGACGCCAACGCCTATGCCGACAGCAACGTGGACGCCGACAGCACGGCCGCAGGTAACTGTACAACCGGCGGCTACTCCGGTCGACCTGGATCCACCACAGCCACGAGCTAGCGGCAGAAGCGGCAGTCTGTTACCCTGGTTTGTGGGCGCCGTGTTGCTGGCTGGCATTGCAGCCGGCGTCGTGTTCTTCCTGCGCCGCAAAGGCGAGCCAACGCCGGCGCCAAGTGGGTCGCCACTGCCAGCTCAGCCACAAGGATTGGTCTGTTCACAGGGCCATGCCAATCCTGCCAACTCGAAGTTCTGTATGAAGTGTGGCGAGAAGCTAGACTGACTACACATTTCTCGGAGATATCAGCATGCAACCCGTCGAATTACTTGTCGGCGCTGCCAGGAGGTATTTCATAATGAGCTTCTCATCTCGCCGCCGCAGGATGGGCTTTGACGACGAACTCGCGGCGTGTCATGCTGAGGTCCGCCGAAGAATCCCAGCGTGGGAGTTCATAGGCAGACATTTGTTCGTTGTCATAATAGGCGTCGTGGTAACGATAGGACTTGTCTCCTGCGGTGATGTGCGCCAGGAAGTGACCATTGAGAGGGGCGAACGTTGGCAAGTTGAGTATCGCGCGTACATAAGCCCAACCGAATTGATGATGATCGGAGACACATCAGAGATGGAGCGGCAGTTCGATGAGCTGCGCGGTACGGACAGAAACTTCCGATGGTCGAAGGAAGCAGGCAAGGACGGAGGTTTAACCTATGTCCTAAAGTCGTCAGGCACGGGTTTCGATACCCTGGCTAGCAATGCTTTTGACGACCACGCAACATTCTCGCCCCTCAGTTTCCAGGGTAAGGATGCGGTTCAGTTCAGCTTCAACTCCTACAGCGCGTTTGGAGACATGGGTTACTATGAGCTGGTTTTGCGCACCGGTGAGGTGTTGGAGACCAATGGCGAGTTGCTAGACAAGGGAACAGTGCGTTGGGTCGGCGCAAGCCAGATGATGGAAGCGGTCTTTCGGCCTTCCGCGGGCATTGATCTTGGTCTGCTGATTGGGCTGGCGGCTGTTGCCCTCGTGATTGGAATCGGCGCCGTTCTGCTCCGTTCATGGCAGCGTCGACGCTCCATGCAGCCTGTAACGGCCGGGGCGGCTACCTATTGCCATCAATGCGGCGCGAAAATCGAGACGGCTGGTAAGTTCTGTCCAAGCTGTGGCGCGCCACGGCTTTAGTCAAACAAGGAGGAAGCAAACATGACATGCCCCAATTGTGGCGCCTCTGAACCTGGAAGTGGCAAGTTTTGCATTCATTGTGGTCAACCGCTGCCGCAACCAGCCCTGGCCGCGACTGATCGAGTCTTATTCGATACAGTGGCGATTCCTGACGCCGACCCCCAGGCGTCAGGTGAGGCATCGGATCGGCGTTCCGGCGCTCTTTCGCAAGCTCCGGCGAATGGCGCACAGGTCGCAGGGATGGGCGCTGTTGCGATGGCGCCAGCCAGCATCTGGGGGCCCTTTGCTGGTTATGGCTCGCGTGGCCGGCATGTGGGCTGGCTGTTGGACGATCTAGGTGACCGTGCTGAGGAGTTGCGGCAGGCCGTGACCGAGCGCTTCAAACAGAGGACTATCCCAGGCGCAGCAGTGATGGCCCGTATTCTGACCGCCAAGGGGGTACAGGTTCAGCAGCGTCCCTACTACTTGGTGCAGCGCAACCGCGTCACGGTAGGGCTCTATCTGGCCAGATTTGGATCGGACACCTATGTCTCCCAGGTCAGTTATCTGAAAAGCCCGGTGAGTATTGCGCGGGTACTGCTGCTGATCGCCGTAGTTGCCTTCAACGTTGGTTATCCGATGCTGTTGTCAGGCTCAGCCGACAATGTGAGCGTAGGCTTTGGCGGAGTCGGCGGCATAGGCGACCTGATAGGCGTTCTTTGTTGCTTGGGTCCGTTTTATCTGGCCAGCTTCTTGCTGTTGGCTTTGGTGGCAATCTACAGCATCTACAAGTTCATGAATGATAAGGATATCCTGGCTGCGTTACGTGTTACTCCCAACGAGTTCGATCAGGACGACCTGATCGCTCTCGAAAAAGCCGTGGAACAGACCGTACGCGAGGCCATGGATCTAATCGGCATCGATAGCAAGTTGATGCCGCCGGCCGCGCGCTATGGGCTGCGCGAGCGGCTGATCTGATCTGAAAAGGACTGGCGATGCTCGGGTTATGACCTGGGATCGTCAGTCCATTCCATCCAGGTAGCTCATGACCACCTTGCCTCTGCTGCATATCACAGCTAACAGCGCGCTCTTTGGCTTTACACTTCCCTATCTGCCTGACTTCCTGGAGGATCACACTTTGGTAGGTGAGCGACAGGCAGAGAAGTTGGAGGAGGTGTTGGCGCGTCAAGTGCAGTTGATCGAGACCCTGTGGCGTTGGCGCAGTGCGGCCTTCAGCCTGCGTTACCTCTACGATCCATCTGCAGCCACGCTGCGTATCGGCCTGTTGGGGCGCATTGCCACGGCGCCAGACCATCGGCAGAGCGCTGGCGCCGAGTTGTCAGCTCAACTGGCGCGTCTGGGCGCCGCCTTCACGTTGCCGCTGGCTCCAATCACAGAAGAGGCAGAGCTCAGACGCTTGTTGGCTCCGTTCGATCAACAGACTATTGTCGAACTGCGGCAGCATGAAGAAGTGGTTCGGCTGGCCTGGGTTGCCGGTGACGCGTACGTGGTCGTTCCTCTAAGCCAGCCGCGCCGCAGCTTCTTGCCTCCTTTCGAGACGCTCAGCCACTATGATAGCCCGGTGTTGATCAGCATCCATCTCCAGCCTACCATGTTGAGTGAGGCCGAGAACCAACATGTCGCCCAGGCTGCTGCGTTGGCGCAGACCCTTGCCGACAGACAGCAGATGCGCTACGACGTGCAACAAAGTCAACGCACGGTAGATCCTCAGGCGCAGTGGGTGGGGCGGATCTATGCGGACAGCCTGCGACGGCTGGCGCAGCCTTTCATGCTTGTGGCCCAAGTTGTCAGTCCTGACGCCATCGCTGCTATGACGGTGGCGCAGTCGCTGGCCGTGGCTGCCACCGCGCTACCTCCTGATCCGCAAGTGCGCGGCGAAATTCCTTCAGCGCAGCTTGACGCCATCCCGGCGTTCCAGCCTCAGGAGGCAGCGAGCGCGGTCAGAACACTTCACGAGCTGGTCTTTACATCATGGGGACCGACCATGGCCACGCAAGGCAAGGAACGGTTGCGTTACCTGACTGATGCTCGTGGCGCTGCGACGCTGTTTCGTTTTCCAATAGCGGTGAAGGGCGGTATCACCGGTATCGTGGTGCGCCAACCCTCGCCCGACTTCGCTAGCGGAGAAAAGCGGATCGGCTTGCTGGCGGATGAGCTACATCTTGGTAGTTTCCAGAGTGGTGGTCTGGTCAAGCTGCCTGTCAAGGCACTCACGCGTCACGGACTGATTGCTGGCTTGCCCGGCAGTGGCAAGACCAATACCTGCCTCTATCTGTTGGATCAGCTCTGGCGCCAGCATCGCGTGCCCTTTCTGGTGATCGAGCCGGCCAAGTCTGAGTATCGCGGCCTGGCCCGGCAACCCGGCTACGAAGACCTGTTGATCTTCACGCTGGGCGACGAGACCACCGCTCCCTTCCGACTAAATCCCTTCGAGCTATTGCCAGGTGTGCGGGTAGAGAGCCACCTAGAGCAGCTTAACGTGGCAATCAACGCAGCCCTGCCGCAGTTCGGCGTGCTGCCTAGTATCATCGAGGAGGCATTGGAGTCGGTTTATGATCGCTACGGTTGGCAGTTGACCGATCGGGCTGCTGCCGGCGGTGAGACAGATCGTCTTTTCCCGACTCTGGCCGACTTCTACCGGGAGGCCATTCGGGCGGTAGAGGGGCGAGGCTATCAGGGTGAGCTGCGTGACAACATCGCCGCTGCCGTCAAAGGACGCATTGGCAGTCTCTTGCGAGGAAGTAAAGGCATGATGTTCAACTGCCGACGCTCGCTGCCGTTGGCGGATTTGCTCAATCGTCCGGTGATCCTGGAGATGGACGCGCTGGGCGACGATGCCAAGGGTTTGGCTATCATGTTCCTGCTGATTCTGCTGCGTGAATATCGACGTAACCAGGCTGAGGCAGAGACTGATCAGGGCAACTGTTTGCGCCACCTGCTGCTGATCGAGGAGGCGCATCGGGTGATGGAAAACGTGAGTTCGACCGGGCCGTCGGAGGTGGCGGCTGACATCCGGGCCAAAGCCGTGCGCGTCATCACCGATTTCTTGGTGGAGATGCGCGCCTACGGCCAGGGGATGTTGATTGCCGAGCAGAGTCCGGAGAAGCTAGCGCCGGACGCGGTGCGCAACACCAACCTCAAGATCGCCCACATGCTGCCTGGCCGGCAAGATCGAGAAGCTTTGGCTGCAGCCATGATTATGGACCAACCGCAAGAGCTGTACATGGGCAAACTCCGGGTCGGCCAGGCAGCAGTGTTCATGACTGGTTTTGAGAAGGCAACCTTCATGGTTGTGCCGCCCTTCAAGGACAGCGTAGCCTTTGATAATCACCTGCCCGACGTCGCCGTGGCCCGGCACATGGTCAGCTATCAGCAGACGGCGCAGGCGCACTTCCTGCCCTTCGACGGCTGCCGTTTCTGTGCTGAACGATGCTCGCATCGCCTTGCCATTGAGCCGGTAGCCCGTCGCCGTGTTTTGGCGGAGCAGTTCCAGAACGCCCTCCTCACCTTTGAGGAACGACCGGAGCCGGAGCACTGGCCCGACAATTGGCGCGCTGTGGCGGCGGTGTGCCTGGAAGCCGCAATCCAGGCCGGTCGTTCTACGCACAAGGAAGCTGCTTACTGCTATCTGGCTCACGAGATCGATTTTCCCTTCACTGAGCATATGCGCCATGAATTCGTACGGGCTGTTGAGTGGAAGGGCTAATGCGTAGTTGCACAGGAGAGAAGAGATGCCATCGGAAAACTCAGATCGCAAGGACGCACCGAAAGTCCAAGACGCCAAGGCAGAAAGCGCGCCAACCAAGAAACTTGGACAAACGGGCGTTCGTTCCATTCAGGGAAAGTCGTCATCCGATGCGTCCACACCATCGCTGAACTCCCTGCGCCAGAAAGCCGTGCGCGACGCATGGAAGCAGGAGGGCGAACTGGTTAAGGCGACTGGGGGCGGGACCCGCGACTGGAACCAACGCGAGCTTCGCAGCTTGAGTAAGGGCGAGAAGCTCAAGGGTTATGAAGGTCATCATATTCGAAGCGTCAATAGCCACACCCCAAAATGGGCAGGTGATCCGCGCAACATTGAGTTCGTGACCCGTAGCGAGCACATCAAGCGACATGGTGGTGATTTTCGTAATCCAACTACTGGCAAACTCATTGATCGGCAAGGGCGTGCTAGCATGGAGCGCAAGAACCGGCAACCGGTGCGCTATTTCAACTCTAAAGGAGCTTGACAATGCTAACCCAGATAAAGACATTCTTGTTGTCTCGGCAATGGGAATTCGAACAGCTAGACGATGATACAGTTCTGACTGGATTCACGTCGCCACTGCCAAACGGGCAAGACCACGGGTTTCCGCTGTTCATCATGCTCATGCAGGATACATTTGGTGATCGCCTTGTGAGGTTGGTGATTGTACCCTACATCCAACGGCCTGTGGAAGGTTATCCCAAAGATCTGTTCGAGCGAATTGCCCGCATGAACCACAATCTGTCAATAGCCAAATTCGCCCTTGATGCAGATGGTGATCTGGAGTTGTTGATCGATGTCTCGACAGATCACCTCGATTTGTCAGGATTCGACTCAGCAGTACAGCTATTGGCCGATTATGCCGGGTTGCATTACTCCGAGTTGACATCTGCATCAACCGAGGGTCAATGAACAGTCCCATGCGCTTCTGCCCCCACTGCGGCGCAGCGCAAACCCGTCCTGAAGCTCGTTTTTGTCCGCGTTGCGGTCGGCCGTTGTCGCTGCAACCGCAGCCCGCACCTCCAGCTATCCAACAGTCTGAAGTGCCGCCCCGGTCGTTGATGCGGGGCAGGCTGCGCTGGCTGCTGCCGATTACACTGCTGCTGCTCGCGCTGGTCGCAGTGTTGGCGCTGCCGCCAATCCGGACGATGTGGTCGGCGGCACTGTCAGCGCTCAACGCCCCGGTCGTTTCCACTGATGAACGGCCAGGAAGCGATGTCGCGATAGTGCAAACTGCAACCAGCGAATTGCTGCCTCCGACTCCCACCAAAATTCCGGTAGAGCCGACTGCAACGGCCCCTCCAACTGCCACGACGGTCGCTACCGCAACACCGGTGCCCACGGCTACATCCTTGCCGACTGCCACGCAGGCGCCAACCAACACGCCAACTTCGACGCCAGCCGTACCTGAGGCCACAGCGCGCCAGGCGGTCAACTTGCGGAGCGGACCTGATCAGGACTTCGACGTAATCCGCTTGCTCCCGGTCGGGGAATCCATGCGCCTGCATGGGCGCACTGAGCAAGGCGCTTGGGTGCAAGTGACAACGGACGACGGCGCAACTGGATGGGTTTTTGCCCAGTACCTGAACAAAGACACGGAAGCGATCGAGGGACTGCCCGTGGTGACTGTGCCTCCGCTGCCCCAGTGTCGCGTTGCCGTGGACAACCGGTTGAGTTCAGCCTTCATTCGTAGCGATTTGGGATGTCCAGTGGGCACCGCTCAAATCATCTGGGCCGCCTGGCAGCCCTTTGAGGGTGGGGCCATGCTTTGGCGGGGCGATCGTGATCAGGTCACGATACTCTATCAGGGTTCAGGTTGGAGCACTCTGCCCGACCGGTGGGACCAAGTCTCACCGCCGCCTCAGCGTGGTGCTCCACCAGCGGGCCGACAAGCTCCCATTCGTGGTTTTGGCTGGATCTGGGGTAATAGTGAACAGGTATTCAATGGATTGGGCTGGGCCATCGATGAAGAAAAGGGCGTCTGCTTGCTGGTGCAGGACTTCGAGCGTGGCTTCATGTTGACCAAGAGTAGCGCGTCCTCGTGCAGTGATCGTCAAGGCAACACCAACTATAGCCGGGGTGCTGAAATGCCACCTCTATCGATTGCCGCTTATGGCGCCGGAGCTGGCTGGCGCTTCTACTAAATGCGTGGTCCCGATGAGGGCTGCTTGCCCCACTGTTTCAGGAGATAACGATGCTGGAAAAGCTGGCCTCGGACACGATTCATTCCGCAACGCGTTTTGTGGAAACCGCCTTCAAAGAAGTATGGTCGAGACTAGACGCTGCATCGGATAAACCGCGCCCCAGCGAGTATCTGGGCAAACAGGCCGTGCGCGCGATCCAGGGTCGCAAAGATTCTTCCTGATCCCCGAATGGGTCTTCCAGCCAATTGGTCCATGCATAAGTTTCGAGAGTGAACCATGAACTGTGTCCATTGCGGAAACCCGGTGCAACCCAACGCTCGCTTCTGCGGCCATTGTGGTAAGGACCTGAGGCTTGCTAGTTCTTTAAGTCAATCGCGGTGTCCCCAGTGCTCATCGAATGTTGGACCTGCCCACCGCTTCTGTGCCAAGTGCGGCTTTGACCTGAAGGCCGGCGCATCTGCGCTGGCGCCTGAGCAGGCTGTCGTAACCTCAAGCAAAGCCCCTGGGCCTGATAGTGCGCCACAACGGCCTGCCCGGCGCAAGACACGGTTACTGGCGCTGTTGGCCCTCGCTGCGTTTATCGTCATGTTCGCTGGCGCCTGGTGGATTCTGGGGGATCAGCAAAAAACCGAGCTTGTGGCCGATGTGCCAAATGCCCCGGCAGCTGCAGAGAACGGCGCCACCGATGTCACAGTTGCCGGAGAATTACTGTGGGAGAAGGCCAATGCAGCCAATTCTGCTGGCGACGTCGCTCAAGCTGTGGCGCTGCTAAGGGAGCTGCGCAGCCAGTCACCTGATGTCGAAGTCACCGCAGTCAATGAGCGTTTGGCAGAGATGTGTCGTTCATGGGCCAACCAGGCAGCAGCACAGGGCGACAAGGCTGTGCTTGACGCGCTGGCTTGCGTGAGCGATGTGCTTCCTGATGACCCGGTGCTAGTGCAGCAAGTTTGGTGGCGTGACTATTTTGCTGCCGCTGATCTTCTGCTGGGCGGAGAGTCCGCTCAAGCAACTCAGCTCCTGGAGCCGTTGTCTGTTGCTGCGCCAGCCGAATTCGCAGCGGGTCGCCACCTCGGATTGCTCTACGACTCATATGTCCAGCAAGGTGACTTGGCCTGTGACGGTCAGAGCTACGAAACTGGGCGTGCGTGGTATCTCAAGGCTCGATCCCTCGATCCGACTCGCATCGATGCGGGCAACCGCCTGGCTACCTGTCTGCCGCCTACTGCTACGCCTACAATCACACCGACATCCACATCAACTCCCACTCCTTTGCCCCCTGGCGCCATACAGGCTCGCTATACACAAGAGGGCCGATTCAACGTTCGTATGGGGCCAGGCTTCAACTATCCTATCGTGGCCTTGGTAGATGCTGGCGCTTTGTTCACAGTCACAGGGCGCACTCAGGATGCTACCTGGTTGGAGGTTGTTGACACCGCTGGTCAGACGGTCTGGGTTCTGTCGGAACTCGTGGACACAGATTATCCTGTCAGCGCTGCGGCGACGGTTTTGTCAACACCTATTCCTCCCACTGATTATGTCGTTGCTGATTCGGTGGCGGACTTCGGCCCAAAGCAAGGAGACAAGCGCTGGTTCTACGCTGCATCCAAGACGCCTGGCAGCCTTGACTTTGACTTAATCCCGCTCGATGGCGGCTGGTATCGCTGGACTACGGGCGGCAGGAATCAATTGATGCGTTTGAGCACAGAAGGCAGCTATCCGAGCTGGAATTCAGACGCAATGCGCGTTTGGGTGAACTTCTATCAGGGTAGCCTCCGGATTGAAGGTCGGGCGTTCAAGGAGCAGGGTGCTGGATACGGAGGTAATGGAGTGAGCCTGCGCATCGTGCAACGCAGACCTTCCACCGATCTGACCGCCGGTTTTGAACGCGAGCTTTGGCGAGGCGATTTGGGCCCTTATGATACTAACGGGATAACCTTTGAGATCGGTCCGGTCGAGGTTGAGCAACGAGATGAGATCTACTTTGTCACATCCGCCCGAGGTGATGACCAGGAGGATAACACCATATTCACAGCCCGCATCTTTCTGGTCAATGAAGGCGGTGTGGCGTTGGCGCCAACCGAGACACCGACTGCGGCGCCAACATCGACGCCGGTTCCACCTTTGTGTTTCGAGCCGCGTCTTCGTCATTTCGAAGAGCACCGGGGCTGTTGCGGCGAAGTAGCGGGTATCGCATACACCGACGGTGGCCGACTAAGCTGGGGCAGTGTGCATATCGAGGGCCCACCTGCTACCAATCAATACAAGCGTGACTTTGCTGTCAACCAAGATGGCGGTTATGAGATCACTGCGCTGACCGCTTTTCCCACTGATTCCATCTACTACACGATCTGGCTCACCGGATCACGTATCAAGAGCAAGACGTATGAGGTGCGATTCTTGGACCCAGGGCGCATTCGAGCTGCCGTTGACTTTTTTCAGGTGCCGTGTTGGTAAGGTCGATTAGGAGTTTGCCAAGTATGTCCTCATCAGTGGTATTTTGCTATGTCGCATGAACCTCAACATACTGGCCGAATTACAGATATTCTGGCCAGCCGAAATTGGCACTTAATTGCCCAAAACAGCGCGCCAGACTGGATGGTTTTCGTCAATGACTTGAACGGTTTCGCTGGCGCTCACCTCTCCGATGACCGATTCTTGGCTCGCGCCGTCACCTACGCCTACTGCCCCATCCTCCTCGCCGCCTGCCGGGACAACGGCAGCGACCGCCAGGAGCGCGCGTTCACGGAACTCCATCAGTGGATATTTCCCCGGGTCTATGCCCGTGTCGACAATGCTCAGGACGCTGAAGATGTGGCGCAGAAGGTCTTGATGCGGGTTTACCAAAACCTGCACCGGATCGAGAAGCCGCATGGATTTCTGGGCTATGTCAGCGTGATCATCAGGCGTGAAGTCATCGACTATTACCGGCGTATGGGCAGGATGGACCAATTCGAGGAGGAGCCGCCCGACAGCTTCGATAACGGCGAGGGTGACGGGCTGGATGATCTTGTGGGACCAGACTCCTTTCTGGCCGTCGAAATCGATGCGGCTGAGGAGGAGATCATCCGCATGATCTATGACTGCCTGCCGAAGAAGAAATGGCGCCGCGCCTATGCGTTAGTGGCGCTGACCCTTTTCGGACAAACTGCAGCAGAGGTAGCAGAGTCGTTGCAGGTCACTGCCAATGCCGTTTATTTGTTACACTTCAACGCTAAGAGGGACCTGCTCCAGCACTGTCCCCAATTGATCGAACTCATGCTTCAGAAACTGGCGCCGTCCCAGCGCCTCAGCTTGAAGGAGGGGAAGTCATGAAACCGCAACAGACCACCGTAGCGACATGCCCATCTACCGCAGAAGTGGATGCCTGGGCTGCGCGGACCTTCGTCACCCGGACGATCTCCGATCTGCCGCTGGCGCTGCATCTACTGGCCTGTCCGTGCTGCCGGCGGCGGGCGGCCATCACCTGGGCGTTGCTGCCAGAGCCGTCGTGTGCTACAATGCCCCCTACACCCCGACCTGATCTTTCCTTCCTGAAGCAGGTGAGCGCCGATCTATGACCGACCAACGTGACGAGCAGATGCAGCGCCTGGCTCAGGCGCTCCGCAGCACCCAGCTTCCACCCGATGATGCGCTGCGCCGGTTGGCTTCGGCGCTGGTCGACGACGATAGCTACAGCCATGAGCAAGCCCAGCAGGACCTGCCAGCCTATGTGAGCGCTGCGCTTGTGGGCCAGCCAGCAGCGCAGCAATACTCCGCCCTGCACCGCCACCTGTTGCACTGCCATGAATGCGCCAGCCTGCATGTGGCCATGCTGCAGGATTTGACCGTCGAGCCGCCGGCAATGCCCGTGCCGCAGCCTGACCTATCCTTCCTGCCTGGGGCCTATATGCGCCGGCTGCGCCGCGCCGTCCTGCGAATGGCACAAAAAATTGGCGCTGTGCTGTTTCCGGAATCGCTGCCGGCGCTGGCTGACGTAGCCGAGTTGCTGCTGGACGAGCTGCAGGAGATGGGGCCGAACCTGCGGTCGTCGCCTGCGCCGGGCGGGGCTTTGGCCTTCGCCAGCGGCGACTTGCCGGATGAGATCAGGCTGCTGGCTGCCACCTGGGCGGCGAGTGGAAGGTTGGGCGAAGCCCTTAGCGCCAACCAGATGGCCAGCTTGCAACAGACCGGCGCTTGGCCGGAAACGGTTCGCTCCGCTGCATTGCAGGCAGCCATCGATTTGGACTTCGACTCGCGCCAGGCTGAGCGCTTTGCCCTTGAGTTTGCCAACCTGGCTGCGTCTGATCCGGCGGCCATACCGGCTCGTAGATCGTTGTAAGGAGTTCACCATGGCCCAGTTCGGTTTCCTGCAAGATGAGGATGCCGGCGCGCTGATCGCTCGCTTGACCGCCGACGTCGCTCAGGTGATGGCGCCAGAAGAGGCCGATCTGGCCGATTTGGTCGCCGAGGAGTATCTGGAGCAGGTGCGTACTGCCGATGCCCTGTTATATCCCGGCAAGTCGCGCGATCTGAGCCTGGGCATTGGCGAGGCCGATCTCTGGCTGCTGGTGGCCTTGCCTGTGTTGACTGGTTTCTTGGCCAATCTGATGGCCGCGCTCGGCGTTTGGACAATACGGGGCATCCGTGATCGGTTAGCGCACCATGAGATGAGCGATGCATCTGGGAGCGCCTTGCAGCCCGAACAGGTGCGCCAGTTGTTGGCCCCCCAAGCCCACCTGGTCGGCATGAGTGATGCGCAACTCGATCAGTTGGCGGCGTTGTTATCGGTCAGCCTGCTGGCTGTTCTGTTGGCTGGCCAGCAGGGAGGCGGTGCATCATGAGCCAGCCGGCCGGGGAGCAGTTGGTGTCTGAAGTCCCGCCTAAGCTTAATGTGCTGGCCCTGCCCAGCTTCACAGCGATTCTCTTCGGTTTGATCGCTCTGGTGGTGTTGGGAGCGGTCTTTGCCAGTATGTTGCCGGGATCGCAGATGTGGTGGCCGCCGATTGTGCTGGGCTTCACCCTGCTATCGCTACGCGATTACCTGCGCCGGCCGCGCAGGTGGTTGCGGCGCAACCGTCTGGCGCCTGTCGATATGGCATTCGCGGAGGAAGGACAAGCAGACGCGCAACTTTCGCAAGCCGCAGAGATTATTCAACGCGAGTTGGCTGAACTGGCCGGAAAAGACCCTCCGCCGTTGGTCGCGCTTCGTTCGTCGCCCTTGGGGATTCATGCCTTTGGCACAGGCCGCCAGCGCTATGTCGGGATGGGGCAGAAGAATGCAGAGACCTTGGCCAGCCGCTTGAAGAGCGCAAAGGAAGAAAAACGGCTGCCGGTGCGCGCAATCCTCGCTCACGAGTTGGCCCACTTTCTCAATCGCGACCTACCAATGATGTGGCTCTCCTACAGCCTGCTCAAGATGATGATCCTGGTCATGTTGGCCAATCTGTGGATCAGCTTCGGCCTCTCCTTGTTCATCATCGACGTCAGCCCCGAGGTGCTGCAGCCGACGTTTTGGGACCAGTTGGAGCAGTTCTGGGCTGGCTTGCTGCCTGGCCTGCCAGCGCCGGATCTGGATTGGGTCCTGCCGTGGTTGGAGCAGAAAAACCCCGCGGTCTTTGCGCGCCTGATCGACCCGGAGCAAAGCCCATCGATTTGGGCGACCTTCCTTCTTTTCCACGTGTCCGCCTATCTGCCGTTTATCATCAGTGGATTCGTGTTGTTTGGTCTCTTCTGGCGGCGCTTGTTGCGGGTGCGTGAGTTGTATGCCGATGCCCGCGCCGCTGCACTGGTGGGTAGCGCTAAAGCGGTGAGAGAAGGCCTTGCGCTGCACGTAACGTGGAGCAAATTGGGCCTTGATGCACCGAATTCCAAGCGTTTCTCCATCGATTGGCCGCGCATCCGGTCAGTCTACTGGCGACGTGTGGCGTCGCAGTTTGCCAATCACCCGGATCATGAGATACGCAAGCGCTGCCTGGCCGCGCCAAACCAGGTGTTCGGCTCCTGGCGTTCGATGGCGATCTCAGCCGGCCTGGCCGTGTTGATGCTGGAGCTGATCTTGCGCGGCGCGTTGACTGCCGGCTTGATCTACCAGCCAGGCGCCCAACTGGCTTTTGCGGCCGGTTTCGTGGTCTTCAGCCTGTGGCTGTTGCCCCAGTGGTGCCTTGGCAGCCGGCGAGATGCGAACTTGAAGCGGGCAGTGCTGGGTCTGGTCCTCATGTACACAGCCATCAAGCTGGCGCCATATCTGTTGGACCTTGCGGCCGGACTCCTGGTGATGGCCACCAATGCCGAGGGCTGGGGCGCCGCCGTCGACCTATGGATTTACGCTTTGGCCGGCGTCATCGGCGATGACCTGCCGCGCCTGATGGGGGTCGAGGTCACGTGGCCACAGTTCATCTTGTGGCATATCTTGACGCCCATGGCCTACTTCGCTGTGGTGATGCCCGTGGCGCTGTTGGGCTTTCTGGCGCTGGACGGTGCGCTGAAGCGGCGCACATTGACCTGGTATGCCCTGGGGAGTCGGGTGCGACGGGTTTGGCTGCTCGAGACCGTGGTGTTGCTGGCCGTCCTGTTGCTGGTGATTGTCCCACTGACCAGCCGTCTCTTCTTCCCGTGGGTCTACGAAACGCTCACACCCACGGCGCTGATCGGCCTCGGGGTAGGGCTAGTGGTGCTGGCCTTGGGTGCTGTTGTCTACCTGCTGGCCAGCCGCCGCTGGGCTGGGCGCTGTAGCTGTGGCGCAGCGATGGCCAGCGACTTCGATCTCGGCGCCACCTGTCTGAACTGCGGCGCCCGCCTCCACGACTGGTTGATAGCCTCCTACTGATGAACCTACAACACCGTAGACGACTCATCCTTCTCGGCACCATCCTGTTGTGGAGCGCTTTCTTGCTCTGCAATCTGCTGCTGGTCGCGTCCATGTATGCAGCGCTCGATCTTCTGGGCGTCCTGTTGCTGTTGCTCGTGTTCCTGGGTGAGTTTGTACTGTTGGTGCGCCACGTGAAGGTGGTCGCCCAATGGCGCAGCGTGTTGACCTTTTGGGCAATCTACAGCCTGGCGCGCATCGCGGCCTACCCTCTCAATGATTCCGGGCAGGGCACGGCTGCCTCTCTGGCTATGTTGGGTGCGTTGTACATGATGTTCGCCGGGTGGTTTGCCATCGTCGCTCTGGCTATACGCCGTGATGTCAGCGTGACCTATCTGGGCTTCGCGTTGCTGATCGGCCCCATCCTGCTGCGTGCGCAGGTCATGGCATCAGGCGGCGTGCTTGCCTGGCTGACTGCTGGACGCGGGGCTGGGGCAGCATCTGTCGAGCCGTTCAGCGTCATGGAACCGGTAGTTATGGCGCTCTCCTGCATGATCACGATGGCCCTATTGACGTTCCTGCCGCACTTTGCTGTGTTGTTGTGGCGCGAGTGGCGCGGTGTGACGGCCCCAGCCCCGCAGGCTGCCGGCGACTCCGCTAGCGACGCCCATGCCCTTAGCTCGTCTGGTATGACGCCATGAGCAGATCCAACGTGCCTGGCTATCGTGGTTCCAGCCGGTCTTCACGTTCGTGTTGGCCGTTGTTCCACCTCATTGCTGGCGCGGTGCTGTTTCTTGTGGTTGGGCTTGCATTTGGTTGGCTGTTGTTTGGTCGTGGACAGGATCGACCGCAGGTGACAAAGACTACTCCGGCCATGGCAACGGTTGTTTCCATGGTTGGGTTGCCCACAGGTCAACCATTCGAGGCAGAACTTGCCACCGCACCAGCAACGAACACGGAGATACCGGCGCCGGTAACAACTGCGTCTACAGCCACAGCCGCCCCTGCTGCGTCTCCTGGTCTGTTCCCGCCAGGATTCGATACCCTCCAGTCCCGCGCTCTCGACCTCATCAACCAAAGCCGCGCGGCCGAAGGCCTCTCCCAGGTCGCCTGGGACGACTCGGCGGCGCAGGTGGCCCAGGCCCACGCCGAGGACATGTTGACCGCCCCCTTCTTCAGCCACTGGAACAGGCAGGGCTATGGACCTGACCACCGGGCCGCGCTGGATGCCGGAATGACCGACGCCGTTCTTGAGAATATTCACATGGCCAGGCGACGCACCAGCAACGACCAACCTGCGTCCATCGAGGATTGGCCACAGCGCATTCTGGACGCCCACCTGGGTCTGATGGACAGCCCCGGCCACCGCCGCAACATCATGGATCCAGCCCATACTCACGTCGGCATCGGCATCGCCTACCGCCCTGAAATTGGCGAGATGCGCCTGGTGCAGGAGTTCGTCAACCGCTACGTGGAATTGGATCCGCTGCCGGCTGAGCTGTCGGTGGGCGCGGAGGTGGTGATCAGCGGCCGGTTGATCAACGGCGCAACGGATCCCCTGATCAACCTGGCCTATGAGCCCTTACCGCAGCCCATGTCGGTGGAGCAGTTGAACGAGACCGGCAACTATCAGTCGGCTGCCCAGTTCTTCAGCGCGCCGCGCACCACCGTTGAAGGCGACCGCTTCCGCACACGTGCGATCCTGGACTTCGACGGCCAGCCCGGGTTGTATCACGTCTGGGTCTTCGCCACGGTGCTAGGAGAGCGTGTCAAGGCGGCCTCGCCGATCATCGTCGTGCGTTAGACAACCTCGCACCCGCTCTCACAGGATCTGTCGCTTCCATGCCCATTTGTCACGGCTGCCGCAAACCCATTTCCGGCCAGTACATCACGGCGCTGGATCGCTCCTGGCACCCGGCGTGTTTTCGCTGCGCCGGGTGCGGACGCGCCATCGGGGAGGAGCGCTTCCACACCCAGAATGACCAGCCGTATCACGCGGCCTGTTTTCACGCGCGCTTCAGTCCACGTTGCGCCGGCTGTGGTCAACCGATCACTGGCGGGTACACAACCGCGCTGGGCAAGACTTGGCATACGGAGCATTTCGTGTGTGCGCGCTGTGGGCGACCGTTTCCGTCAGATGGCTTCCATGAACGCGACGGCAAAGCCTATTGCGAGCGCGATTACCAGGAGTTGTTCGGTTTGCGCTGCGCTGCCGGCAAAGAGTTGATCGGCCAACGCCGCTATTTCGAGAAGGAGGGCAAGACCTACTGCGAAGACCATTACTGGCAGTTGTTCGGCAAACGCTGTGCCATCGGCGGAGAATACCTCAAGGGTGAGTATGTCGTCAATGGGTGGGGCGATACTTACTGCAACCAACACGCCAAAGGTCTTGCCGCATGCTATAGCTGTCAGCGCCTAATCTGTGGGCCGTTGACCGGCGGCGGCGTCTCCTTCAACGATGGGCGCAGCGTCTGTCAGCGCTGCCGGCGCACGGCTATCGACACGGCTGCCCAGGGACAGCCGGTGCTATCTATGATGCGCCGCTGGCTGGCTGGAATTGGCATGGATATCGGCATCGCTGGCACCCCCTTGCGTTTGGTTGACCAGAAAGAGTTGGTGCGACTTTCAAACAAGTCCTACAGTAAGCTGCCTTCAGGCATGGCCAGTCACTCGACAAGAACCCGCAATGGGCAGGTGGTCGAGCGCACCGTGGAGGCTATCCTGATCTTGTATGGTCTGCCGCAGGAGCACTTTGCTACCATCGCAGCGCACGAGCTGTGCCACACCTACCTGTTCGTGGCCGAATTTCCCGATCTGGATCCAACGATCGAGGAAGGGCTGTGTGAGTTGAGCTCGTATCTTTGGCTAAAGCAGCAAGGCACGCCAGAAGCGGCCTTTCGACTCAAGCTGATGAATGAAAATGACGATCCGATCTATGGAGGTGGCTTCCGGGTTGCACGGTCGGCGTATGAGCGCGTCGGTCTGACCGCAGTGCTGCGACACGTCCGGCAAACGCGCAGGTTTCCATGACACCCGATCGGATTGGCTGCCCCTGGGTCTTGTGCTACAATGCGACTGCGTCTCGTTAGGCATGATGGTTGGCTTGACGAGGGCCGCGCAGACGCTGGTTGACCGAGCTCTGGTGTTTTTCCGAGCTCGATGTTCCAAGGAGTCCCCCCCACATGTCCCCACTCCGCCTCGGTCTGAATATTGGCTATTCCGGCGCGCAGATTGACTTGCCGCTTGATTTGATCCAGGAGGCTGATCGCCTGGGCTTTTACGCGGTC
>Ga0116144_10000443_pt1 | contig 54937 bp, 53 predicted proteins | sample AD_UKC035_MetaG_FD_89746 | JGI IMG/M metagenome (GOLD analysis project Ga0116144, IMG submission 89746) | Active sludge microbial communities of municipal wastewater-treating anaerobic digesters from USA - AD_UKC035_MetaG | ecosystem: Engineered > Bioreactor > Anaerobic > Digestate | place: USA...
CATCTGGCTTCGGCAGCAGGGTCTGCGAAACGACGCCACGCAGAACCATCGACAGCTGCAGCAGAATCTGATGGTGGCGCGACTCGGGAAAAACGTTGACGATACGCTCGGCAGTACTGACAGCCGAACTGGTGTGCAGCGTGGCAATGACGAGTTTGCCGGTCTCAGCTGCGTTGAGCGTCAGCGAAATCGTCTCGGGCTCGCGCATTTCGCCGACCACAATGATATCGGGGTCCTGGCGCAGAACGGTCAGCAGACCGTCATAGAAACTTAAACAGTCGATGCCGACCTGGCGCTGATTGAAAACGCTCAGGTTGTCTTCGAACTGGTATTCAATCGGATCTTCGAGAGTAACGACATGGCGGCGGGCAATGCGATTGACGTAATTGAGATAGCTGGCCATGGTTGAAGTTTTACCGGCGCCGGTGGGGCCGGTTATCAGAATCAGACCATTCGGCTGCTCGATCAGACGGCGGGCCGCCAGCGGCAGACCGATTTCGTCGAAATCCATGACGCGGTAGGGAATGACGCGAAACACCGCGCCAAAACCATTGAGGTCGTTGTAGAGATTGACCCTGAAACGACAGACTCCCTCGAGAGCGTAGGCAAAGTCGATTTCGTGACTTTTTCTGAACTGGTCTTCCTGGTCAGGAGTGAGGAGCACCTCGATAATCTTGTCAAAGTCGCGACGATTGAAACGAAACCCGTCGACATGCCTGATGTGACCATCAACTCTGATCGCGGGCGCCTTGCCTACCTTCAGATGCAGGTCAGATGCGCCCTCGTCAAAAGTAAGTTTAAGTAAACTATACAAGCTTTTTTCGTCTGCCATGCGAGTATTATACTCATCACCCGATGTCTTAACAATCGAATTTAATTGTATATTTCAAAAATTTGCAGTTTCTGCTAATATGCAGAAGAATTCTCAGATGACCCGGGGTAGTCAAATGCCAGCATATGAAGCTGTTTTAAACAATATCAAACCACTGATTGCGCGCCTTCTGCACCTGTTCCTGACCGGAGAATACGAGCAGAGACGAGAATCAGCGATAGCCCTGTCTAAATTCAAAGGCGAAAAGGCTACCGATTTTCTGCTCGAAACCTATGAGAGCGACAACATTCAGGACTTCATGGCCCTTGCCCTCGGCAACATCGACAACCACAAGGCGGTCGGGCTGCTGATCAGAGCGCTCAACGACTCGCAGCAGGAAGTCCGCTTTCATGCCGCCCAGGCGCTCGGCATGCTGGAAAACCCGGAAGCCCTCGACATTCTAATGGATGCACTGCAGGCCTATTCTGAAGCCAGTGTCGGCATGCCCCCCGAACCAGTGCTCGAAGAAGCCAGTGGTCAGATTTTTTTCGAAGAAGATGCCATTATCAGCGCGATTCTCGCCGTCGGCAAGATCAAGAACTGGCGTGCTATTTCACTGCTCAAAAAACTCCTCACTCAGGAAAAGAGTCCGCGCATACGCGCATCGATCATCATGGCGCTCGGCCTGATGGCCTCAGACAAGCTGATGCCGGTTTTTCAGGCGGCACTGCGCGACGAAGATCCACGCGTCAGAGCCAATGCCATCGAGGCGATCGAAAGCATCAAGTCTGGTTCGATTGTCGGAATCATTCAGCCCTATCTCGAAGATCCCAGCAACCGGGTACGCGCCAACGTCGCCAAAGCCATCTGGAAATACGGCGATTTCGACGTCTCGGAAACCCTGCGACAGATGCTGGAACACGCCGACAAGTGGTATCGCGCCTCGGCTGCCTACGCGATCGGCGAGATAAAAGATGCCCGTTTCATTCGTGAACTGGCGCGTTCGCTCAAAGACGAAGACCCGGATGTAAGGCGCAATGCAACCAATGCCATGCGCAAAATCGAAGCCAAAGACGCACTGACACACGTAAAACCGCTGCTCGACGACCCCAACTTCGATGTACGGGTCGAAGCAGTTCTCGCTGTCAATCGCTGCGCCGGCGCCAGTGCTGCCGATATCCTCAAAGACAAACTGCAGCACGAAGAGAATTTTATCGTGCAGGCCACCCTGATTTCCTGCATCGGACAGTCGGGCAAACCGGCGATGATTCCGGTCATAAAGGGTTACCTCGCAAGTGAAGATCCCCGTGTCGTTTCCAACACCATCGACGCTCTCGTCAAACTTTCACCAAAGTCAGATACCGCGCTGGTAACAACCCTGAAGGGGCTGTTGAAGCATGAAGACAACCGCGTCAAAAGCACGGCAATCAGAACCCTGTGGGTCTGGGGCGAATATGAAGTTCTCGACCGCCTCAGAGAACTTTTCAACAGTTCTGATAAACGCCTGATCCAGTCTGCGACTTTCGTTCTCGGCGAAATCGGCAAGGAAATCAGTCAGGTCAGCGAATTGAGCTCGCGCACCAATCTGATCGTCTCTGAGTTGATCGACAATCCAGAGGTAATCAACAGCCTGGTGAGCAGCGAAGCTGCTGCGGTCAAGGCCTCTGAACCGGCCGAAAAAACGGCGGTCGAAACTTCGACGCCGGCTGCCGCCGAGCCGGAGAAGCCCCAGCCAGCGCCGACCATCGAAAGAGATCTTCCCCCACCGATGGAGCCTGTCCTCGAAATTCTCGAACCAGACACTGGCACTCCCGAAGCAACAACCGAAGAAGTGGCCGCGCCAAAACCGATCAACACTCAGATACTTCCTGACAGCAGCTTCAACGAAGATATCGAGGTCGCCAACCGCTTCATGGTCGCGCGTAACTACCCGGCGGCCGAAAAAGTGTTCACGCAGATTCTGCAGAAGTCGCCATCACATCTCAAGGCGCTTCTCGGACTCGCGAATCTCTGCTTTCTGCAGAAAAAGAACTCAGAGGCGGTCAAAAATTACCAGGCCGCGCTCAAGATCAATCCAAACCTGGTCAAGGCGCACTTCAATCTCGGCACCATATTCTATTACGCCCGGAAATATGACGACGCGGTCAAGCACCTCGCCAAGGCCCTCAAGCTTTACCCCAAGATTCTTGGCGCTTATCTGATTCTAGGCCAGATATATCAGATTGCCGGAAAATACAACGAAAGCGTGCGCCTGCTCAGCCACGCAGCCGCCCTGTCGCCGCGCAACCCGGTTATCTATCAGAAACTCGCGACACTGCATATTCAGCTCGGCAATTATGACGCCGCTATTGAAGTTCTGCTCAAGGCCGTCGATATTTCGCCGGTCGATGTTGAATCGAATCTGCTGCTCGCTTACTGCTTCAACTTCACCGGCCAGCCACAAAAAGCGTTCAGTGCCATGGATCTCACCATGCGCGCCTGCGCCCAGTCTCCCCAGCAGGAACTCGCGCTGCGCCAGATGCTCAAGGCCTATCTCTATCTCAATTCGATACCCAGAAACCCGAAAGCCACCGAGGAGACATCAGAATGACTCTGGAAAAATCGCCACAGCGCTGGAACTATAAAACTCTCGACCTGACCCGCCTCAAGGGCGACGACTATCTCGAAAAACTCGGTGCCCTGCTCGATGAAGCCGGCCGCAACGGCTGGGATCTCGTCTACATGTGCGACGACTTCATGATCATGAAACAGCTTTATTTTGCCAAAGAGTGACGACCTGAATTGTTGACCACCAGCCGACTGACACTTGATGACCCGCTGAGCAAAGTCAGGGGAATCGGGCCAAAAAAAACCGAAGCACTGCGTCGTTGCGGTATCGAGCAGATCATCGATCTGCTGCGCATCTACCCTGCCAGATACCAGGATCGCCGCACGGCAAAACCGGTAGCACAGCTGGTGGAAGGCTGTGAGTCGCTGGTCTGCCTGCGTCTCGATTCGCTCAAATCATATCACGCCCGCCGCGGGCTGACCGTCATCAATGCCGAATTTTCTGATGCGACTGGCAAAATTGGCACACGCTGGTTCAATCGGGTTTACCTGACCAAACAGCTGATAACCGGCAAGCATTACTGGCTGTTCGGGCAGGTGGTCAGAGTTAAAAACCAGCTGACACTGTCGAACCCAGAAATAGAACCGGTCGACGAAAACAGCACCGGATCAGGAGAAGCAGACCGGCTCACGGCAGTCTATGCTTCGAACGCAAGGCTCTCTGAAGCCAGCATATCACCACTTTCACTACGCCGCCTCATCGCCGGCATACTTTCCAGCATCGACTGGGAAGCGTCACTGCCAACTGAAATCAGAGAATCTACGTTCAATACCATTTGCGAAGCTCTCGAACAGGTGCATCGACCGGCTTCGCACGAAGTCGCCGCAAAAGCCCGTCACATTCTGGCCTTCTTCGACCAGGTGCTTTTTCAGATTGGCGTTCTCAAGCGTCGCGAAGCGCTTACCGGCGTGCTCAGCCTGCCCGACGCCAGCCAGGCAGAGGCCGCCGACTCTCATCTGCCCCTGCCCTTTCCGCTCACTGCCGCGCAAAAGCAGTGTCTTGGCGAAATCATCTACGACCTGCAGGCGCACACCCAGGGCAAACCACCGATGAACCGGCTGGTTCAGGGTGATGTCGGCTCGGGCAAAACGCTGGTGGCATTCCTGGCAATGCTGCATTTCCTCGATCAGATTGCCCCTGCCGGGCAATGCGCCTTCATGGCGCCCACCGAAATTCTTGCGCGCCAGCATCTTTGCAGCTTCAACCGCTTTTTTCCGCAATTTGCCGGGCGCGCCTGTATTGTTACCGGCAGCCTGAAAAGCGCAGAACGGAAAAAGCTCAATCAGGCGATCAGCAAAGGCGAAGTTAATTTCGTTTTCGGTACACATGCCCTGTTTCAGGAACACATTGAATTTGCCGGACTCGGTCTTTGCGTCATTGATGAACAGCAACGCTTCGGCGTCAATCACCGCCGCCAGTTCGTGCGCAAAGGCGACAACCCGCATCAACTGTTGCTGTCGGCGACGCCGATTCCACGCACCCTGTCGTTGACCATTTTCGGAGACATGGATACCAGCACGATTTCTGAACTGCCACCGGGGCGCCAGCCGATCGAAACCCTGCTGACTTCAAGCTTTGCACAGACGTTGCCGCACATCGAACAGGCGCTGCAGAATCAGCGTCAGATCTATCTGGTGTGCCCGTTGATCGAACTTTCTGACAAAAAAGACTGGACATCGGTCGAAGAAGCGGCCGATCGAATGACCGACATGCTGCCTGATGCCCGAATTGCCTGCCTGACCGGCCAGCAGACCTGGGACGAAAAAGAACGGATCATGCAGGATTTCAAAGATGGCAACATCGACATGGTCATAGCTACAACCGTCGTCGAGGTTGGCGTCGATAACCCGAATGCGACGCTGATCATCATCGAAAATGCCGACTGCTTTGGTTTGTCACAGCTTCACCAGTTGCGTGGCCGGGTTGGCCGCGGCAGACATGCCTCGATGTGTATTCTGGTTTCGCATATTGCCGAAGAGTCAGAACGCCTTAAAATACTCGCTTCGACCAATGACGGCTTCGAACTTTCCCTCGAAGACCTGCGCCTGCGCGGCCCCGGTGACCTGGTCGGAACCAGGCAGAGCGGACTTTCGCACCCGTGCTTTTCGCATCGTATCGGTCAGAAGCTTATCGAAAATTCGCGCCGGCGCGCCTTTGAGATTTTAACCGGCGAAAGTGCTGCCGTTAAAGAATGGTTCATGGCCCAGATGAAAAAGTCGTTCGGCGACAGTTACATAACATTCATGGAAGGCGGATAAAATGCGGATAATCACCGGCAGCGCCAAAGGGCGCCGCCTGAAAATGCCAGGTGGTGGCAAAACCAGACCGGCAATGGACAAGGTCAAAGGCTCAACCTTCAACATGATCGCCGAGTTCGTGCCGGAAGCTCGCATACTCGATCTTTTCGCCGGCTCGGGCAATCTTGGCATCGAGGCTCTCAGCCGTGGTGCCAGTTATGCTGCCTTCGTCGACGCTTCACGCGAGTGTACCGGCACGATCAGAGAGAATCTCGAGATCACCCGGCTCGCTGACCGCGGCGAAGTTTTCACCACCGACTGCCTTAAGTTTCTGCAACACCACAGTCTGCCCAGATTTGACGTGGTATTCATCGATCCGCCATACCTCAAAGGGCTATTTGAACCGATTCTCAAATACATCCCTGAGTGCCCGATGTTCAGCCCTGACACCCTGTTCATCGTCGAACGCCAGAAAAAAGATGATCTCGGTCTCGAAGCGATGACGCAGTATCGCCTGCTCGACGAAAGGGTTTTCGGCGACACGGTAATCACCTTTTTCAGATTGAAAAGACCTGAAGCCCAGCCCCCGCAATCAACCTGACCCCTTCGCGGGCTTTATGAATCCCCATTTTATTGTGCTTACTACCAGTAATTCCAGGTCAAAAGTCGTCATTGCGAGGAGCGGAGCGACGAAGCAATCTCTTGCCCGTAAGATTGCCGCGTCGGGCTGACGCCCTCCTCGCAATCACGGCAAACTACACGTTCAATATTGCCAAGACACTCGCCCCCTTCTCCGTCATTCTGCGCGAAGCGAAGCGGAGTCGCAGAATCCATGTTTTTATTGCCTCACTGGATCCTGCGACTGCGCGCAGGATGACGATTAGCCGGTGTTAGAGCAAAAAAAAACCACCCTTGCGGGTGGTTTTTTGAGCGGGCGTTAAAGCAGGGGGTTACTTGCTGCCGGAAGCTTTGAGGTTCTGGTAATCGTTATAAGCTTCGCGATATTCGGCGAGAGCGCGCTGAACATCAGCCGGAGAAGCTCCACCACTGTTGGTAACAAGTGTGGTGTATTTCTGGTAGGCGGCAATGTATCTGTCGTGAGCGGCTTTCAGACCGTCGCTGGTAGTAGGCACTCCGGTAACGGCAGGTTCAGTGACGCTCGTCGTAGTCGGAGCCTGGGCAGGTATGGCAACACTCGGCGGTTCATCAGATATGGCAACCGCATCACCACCGATGGTGATTACAGGGTCATTACCGACGCTTACCGGGCCAACTGCATCACCGCCAGGAACAACACCAGAAATCTGATAGTCACCAGGAGTTACGTAAATTTCGTCACTGCCGGGAAGGACTTCTGAATCTGGGCCGGAGGCGGCGTTGCCACCCTTCTTGGCTTTATAGCGTTTATAGAGGAAATAACCGACGACAGCTGCGCCGACGATGATCAGAGCAGGAATGAACAGCGGGCTGGCGAAGATACCGGCGATAAAACCACCCACAGCGCCGATAGCTGAAGCTATCGCACCACCAAAAGCGGCCAGAGCGCCGACGATACCACCGGCAGTGGCAGCTGCGCCACCGACGACTGCGGCTCCGATACCACCGGCACCAGCTACTGCTGCGCCAATTGCCGGAGCGGCCAGAGTAATACCAACACCGGCAGCCACACCAACACCGGCACCGATCAGAACGCTCTTCTTATCGAGCGCGTGAACCGGAGACGGATTGAAGATGGTGAAGTCAACCAGCATGAGAAGCGATAGAACAATGCAGAGCGTAACTTTCAGTTCGTAACGGCGTATCATATCGAACCCCCTGTTATCATCAGAGATAATGTACCTTGAAGATTTAATTTAAGTTTAATGACGGGCGGGCAAAGCGTCAAGACAATCGCATGTTTTTTTTCGCAAATTGCATCTTTTTTTTGCCGGGCGCCAATAACTGCTGCCGCAATCACTCTGGCATGTTCTGCAGAAGGGCTGAGAGAACAGTATTGCGCATCTTCGGGCGGTTATTCTTAACTGCCAGCGCAATCGCCCGCCGGGCGCCGATAAATACCATCGTCCGGCGCGCCCGGGTCAGTCCTGTGTAAAAAAGGTTCCGCTGCAGCATCATAAAGTGCTGCGTCGAAGCAACCATTACGACAGCCGGGTATTCGCTGCCCTGAGACTTGTGTACAGTTACCGCATAGGCATGGGCAAGATCGAGAAAATCTGAGGTCTGAAATGTTACCGGGCCCTGCGGAAACTCTATCAATGCTTCCTGGTCTTCAGCCTGAATGTCTTTGATCAGGCCTATATCGCCATTGAAAACTTCGAGATCGTAGTTGTTGCGCAGCTGAATAACCTTGTCGCCGACCCGGAAAATCCGGTTGAGATGCTCGAACTCATTCTTTTCAGGTGAAGGCGGGTTCAATGCCTCCTGGAGAACGATATTGAGATTGGTTGCGCCAAGTTTACCCCGGTTCATCGGAGTAAGCACCTGAATATCATTTACCGGGTTGTAACCAAACCGGCCTGGTAGACTCTTCTGAACGACGTTTTTGAGTAACCCGATCAACTTGTCGGGCTCATCGGCCGCCACATAATAGCAGTCAGACTGATTCTGGCCATCTGGAACAGTCAATACCGGCATTTGCCCATGATTGATCAGATGCGCGTTTTTGATGATGTTCGAAGTTTCAGCCTGCCGAAAAATAACATTGAGCTTCACTACCGGCACTTTGTCTGATCTGATGAGCTCATTGAGCACCAGACCTGCTCCGACCGAAGGCAGCTGGTCAGCGTCTCCCACCAGAATCAGTGAAGCATGCGACGGTATTGCCTGCAGAAGGCTGTAAAAAAGCTGCATATCGATCATCGACGCCTCGTCAACTACCAGAGTATCGCAGTCGAGCGGCTGCTTCTGGTTGCGCTTGAAGCCTTTTTCCTGCGGCGAAAATTCGAGCAGACGATGAATTGTCTGAGCACTGAAACCAGAGACTTCAGAAAGACGCTTGGCAGCGCGTCCGGTCGGGCTTGCCAGCGACACCCGCCGACCCATCGCCCGATGCGCGCTGACAACCGCCTTAAGCGTCGTAGTTTTGCCGGTGCCAGGCCCGCCGGTTATGATCATAAACCCATGACTCAGCGAGTTTTCGACCGCCAGCTGCTGAATTTCGCTGAGCTGCAGACCATGTTCGGCAAATGCCCGGTCAAGCGCCTCGATGATTTTTTCGCGCGACACCTCGCGCCGGCTCTTTAACAGAGACATGATCAGCGTCGCGCTGCCTTCTTCAGCCCGATAACCAGCTGGCAGATAATAAAGGTTCTGCTGCCTGAACTCGCGCTTAACCAGTTTCTTTTCGGCCAGCAGCGCGTTCACCGCCCGCTCGATATCTGCGCTTTCAGTCACTCCGAGTGCTTCAAGAGCAACTTTCAACAGCTCTTCTTCGCGCAAAAACAAGTGCCCGTCGTTTGCCGCGTTGCTCAGAACGTAGAGAATACCGGCCTTGAGGCGACGCAGGTCGTTGCCGGTGATGCCAAATTCGGCGGCAATGGCGTCGGCTTTCTTGAAGCCCATGCCCGAAACCTCATGCGCCAGAATGTAGGGGTTTTCAGAAATCTTTCTGACCGCTTCGCGATCATACTTTTTGTAGATCTTTACAGCATAAGCCGGCGAAATGCCGTGCCCCTGCAGAAAGATCATGATGTCCTGAATCGAACGCTGCAGAAACCAGCCGCTGCTGATCTTGTCGGCCTTCGATGGCCCGATACCGGGGCATTCGGCCAGCTTTTCCGGCTCCTTTTCGATCACCTCGAGCGTATCGAGACCGAAAGTTTCGACGAGGCGCCGCGCTGTCGCCGGCCCGATTCCCTTTATCAGACCCGAGCCGAGATACTTTTCGATGCCTTTGAGCGTTGCCGGTTTGAGCAGAGTGAACTTCATCGCTTGAAACTGCATGCCGAAATTCGGGTGGCAGGCCCAGGTTCCATACACCCGCACTTCTTCGCCCGGCTGAATATAGCCAAAATTGCCGACGACCGTAACCCCCTGCGGATACTGACGCGACGATGCCCTGAGCACGTAATAACCGCTCTGCTCGTTGCAGAAGGTTATACGATCGATGGTAACCGTGATACATTCATTTTCCACAAGCTATTTATAACACGGTTTCGGCAAACAATAAATAGCGATGCAGCCCAGATTTGACAAGTTGCCCGCAGAATGCTAACTTTCGACGCATGCACAACTTCGTTAAAACCGCCCTGCTGGTAGCGACAATATTCGGGCTCACACTGCTGCTCTACAAGCCTCCACAGCCGCAGGAAGTCGACAGAACCAGTTTTGTTGCGGTTTCAGCCGACAGCGCCATGATTGCCGGCAGCCGGCAGGATTTCGCGATCTACACGCTCAACCCGCAGGGAAATTCACCGGTGCCCCTGGCCGCAGGAAATCTCGTCGCCACCCTGGTTTTCCCAGGGAAAGAGCCGCTGACAATCAAAACCGAAGCGAAACACATCTCTGACGGTGCTTATACAGCCAGTTTCAATGTTCCAGACACACATCTGCCGCCGCAGGCAACTCTCGAAATCAGGCACAAAACCAGCGGCCGCCCGATCTTTCGCGGCCAGGCAAAAATCGGCAGAGAAACGACACTGCTGGTCATGCCGCCGCCAGAAGTCATCTACGCGGGCAGCTGGCTCAACATACGAGTGGCAACTATCTGCCGGAAATCAGGCAAAGGCATTTTCAGAGCACCGGTAAGAGCGAAACTTACGACTCCAGGCGGGCAGCAGACGGTGAATCGGGTGATTCACAGTGATATCGATGGCATGGCCGTTTTTACAACGCACATCAACAACAATGCTGCAGGCGGTATCTACAGATGCGAACTCTCGCATGGCCGCGAAAAAATAAGCCTGCACCTGAATATCAGAAGCATGAGTGAAAAGCGACGAAATCGCACAATGGCAATTCAGAACCGCGACATCAACCCGCTCGTGAATCTTCTGGAAACCAGCCCGAAAACAGCTGAAATGCAGCATTACTATTTTGCAACTTCGCTGCGACAGCTTGACCGAAAAGCCGTTTTCGATGAAGTGAATATCGACCGCAACAAGATCTTTCTCAGCTATCGCTGCCCGAATTCAAGCTGGCGGCAGATAGAAGTCTGGCAGAACGGCAGACTTCATTACAGTTCAGATCTGCAGATCGATTCCGGCCGCATTTCATTGAGCTTCAAAACACCTCTGCTGACCGATATCCCGATAAAATTAAAATTGTGGTTTCTCGACAATGATGGCATCAAAACTTACGAGCAGGCTTTCTATATGGCTGATGAACAGCAGACTCCAATCAATCTCTTCGTAAAATCGGCCGACCGGATATTCGGAGACGACGGCGGGGTGCAGCTGGCAGGCCGGGCGTTTGCCTTTCCTGGCCTGTTTGCAGACAACCAGGATGGCAAAGTTCGCACAACTGCTATCACCACAGAACTCGACCAGACGATAGAACCGTTGGCAAAACCTGCCATCGACTTCAATATCATACGCGAGACGCCGGCCCGCCTGCTCAGCTCAGATATGCGGTACCGGCCGGGCCGACGATTTTTTCTGGTCGACGATGAACTGCAGCTCAGCCGTTACAAGTTTTCGAATCTGAGAATATGGCATCATCCGCGCCGCTTTCTCGGCAGCCTGATTGGCGCACTCATGCTGGAACGTGCCAGTATAGACTTTATCATCGGGGAAGCTGAAATCCGCGCCCTGCGCCTGCAATACCTCAGTTTCGCCGAAAAGCCTGCCGAACTTGAAAAGCTGGAGGGCCTGCTGGCACCGCTCTGTGAGTTCTATGAATTCTGCCAGGGCGACCCCGGGCTGAAAAACGAATGGGAGCACGTCATTCTGCGTGCAGCCAGCCGGATGTCTGACTACGTCACTATTCCGGCAAAAATGGCGACAGCCATCAGAAATACCCATATCGACACCGACAGAATCGGGCCGTTTTCGCCGGTTCTGCCGGCTGAAGTACTTCTCGACCAGCTGATGCCGGCTCTGAAGCCAGGCGGCAAAGTGCTCTTGACCAGCAGTGAACGCCAGATGCCAATCAATCTGAGCGGTGACGTCAGCATTTTCAGCAGCAAAAGCTTTTCGGGCAAAGACGAGCGCTTCGAAAAACTGGTCAATACGAGGGCTGTGCCGGTTGTCGTCGAGCTGGATTTCTCAGGGTCTGCCGGCAACTGACAACGAAGCGGAGCCATTAAACGCCTGGACTGACAGCACTGGCTGTGTTAAAATTCACTCATGCACAAACTTTCAGATATGAAACCCGTCGATTTTATCAGAGCCCACGCAATGGTTCTCGACCATTCACGACATGTCAGAATGCCGGCCGAGCCGGTAGAACTCAAGAATGCCTCAGGTCGAACCCTGGCCGAAGATGTAACTGCCGATCTTGATTATCCTGGCGCCGATATTTCGGCCATGGATGGCTACTGCCTGCCGGCTGAGCTGATTGCACCGGCCACCAGAGAAAAACCGGTCACTTTGACCGCCGTTGCCGGCGTCGATGCCGGCCACCGGTTAGAGCAGATTCCACCCGGCAGCTGCGCCTACATCGCGACCGGAGGCATGCTGCCAACCGGCGCCGACAGCGTTGTACCAATCGAAGATGTCAGCAGCGACGGCAGCCAGATAACCTTTATGGCACCGGTCGAAACCGGCAATTTCGTGCGACTGCGTGCTTCTGAGCTCAAATGCGGCGACAAAATGATCGCCGCCGGCACGCTGATCACTCCCTATGTGATCGGCCAGCTCGCAACCGCCGGCCAGTCGGTTGTGAATGTCGTTAAAAAGCCAAAAGTCGCTATTCTGACTTCTGGCGACGAAGTACTGATGCACTGGGAAAAACCGCAGCCATGGCAGGTGCGCAATTCCAATTGCGCGGTTCTGCGTGCCCAGGCCGAAGAAGCCGGCGCCACCGCCCTGGAAATCGGCATCGCCCGTGATGTCGGCGATCACGCCCTTGAACTCTTTCTCAAAGCAGCTGCCGTCGGCGATATCATCGTCACCAGCGGGGGCATTTCGATGGGTCGCAAAGACCCCTTCAAACAGGTTTTCGGCAAACTTGGTATCGAACCAGTTTTTTACGGTATCCGCATGAAGCCCGGCAAGCCGGTGTTTTTTGGCATGTATCAAAACAAGCCGGTATTCGGCCTGCCCGGCAACCAGACTTCGACAGCCGTCACCTTTGAACTTCTGGTCCGGCCATTCATCAGAAAAGTCCTCGGACTTACCCCTGACCGGCTGCAGCTCGATCTTGCCCTCGCCTGCGCCAGCACTAACACCGCCAGACGTGATTTTTTCAAGCGCGGGCGCATCATCGAGCAGAACGGCAGACAGCTCATACAGCCCCTCGAGTCACAGGAATCACACATGTTGTCGAGTCTGGCCGGCGCCGAAGTGCTGTTTTTACATCCTTCTACCTCTGAAACGCTGCCAGCAGGAAGCACAGTCAGGTGCTGGCTGCTGAAAGGCTGAGCGATGCGACCTTCTATCTTGCTGTCGACAGCTCTCTGCCTTTCCCTGATGTTTTTGCGGCCTGTCTTCGCCTGCGACGACACTCTTATCATGCTGCTAACCGCTCAGAATCCCGGCAGCGAGTTTTCGCGGGTAATCAGAAATTTCAACTCCGACCTGACCGCGCTCGGGCTGGCGTTAAAGGCCATGGAAAAAGCCGATTACGAGACGGAACTGGCAAAGGTCATGGAATCATGGCTTGAATTCTCGAAAAGATACATGACCAACCCGCCTGAGGAAGCCAGAAACGACCTGCGCTGGGCGGCCAAAACCAGCGAAACCGCCCGCAGCATTGGCGAGATAAGGCGTCTGGTCAACGAAAAGCAGTTCATACCGGCACACGATCGCATTCTCGAGCTCAACAGTAAAATGGGAGTGTTCTTTGAAGCGTTCGGAGTGAGTGACGAAAAGCAGCTCTTCATCGCAACATCGGCAAATCTGACCAGTCTCGAACGCGCTCTGCTCAATAACGACCGGGAAAATGCCGCGAGCTTTACCAGAGAACTGGTGAGCAACCTCGAAAGCTTTACCCCGCTGCTCAAAAAAGACAGTGATGCCGGCAGAGATGAAGCCAGAGTTCTGCTCGAAGAGCTTGCGAGCGGAATCGCCAGCACTACGAATCTGGCGGCACTCGACGCACAGCAGCAGCGCCTGAAGGTTGTCTTCGAAGAAATGCGCTCACGCATACTGTTGCAGGAGTGGTTTCCTGGCCTGAAAAACTGAAAGGAAAAGTATGCTCAAAGTCACAGTCATCAAAAGTTCTTCCAAGTGCCACACCTGCGACGAAACCGAACAGATCGTCAGCGAAATCGCCGAACACTACAAAGATCGGGTCGAATGTCAGATTCTGGTGAACGGTACCCCGGAGGTCAAAGAATTTGGTGTCGTTTCAACCCCGGTAGTAGCTCTCGGAAACAAGATTTATTCGATGGGCAAGCCCGTCATCAAAGAAAAAGTCGAAGGCTGGATAAAAAGAGAGCTCGGCGGCTGAACGCGGAGCCATTAACAGACAGGCTGAACAATGCTGCAGTATCTTACCACATCACTAATTGCACTTTTCGAACCGCTCAGAGACACCTGGATCTGGCCGGGTCTTGTCGAAGTCGGCAAATTCCTGGGCACACATCTGATTTCCGGTATGGTTCCGGCATTCTTTATCGCCGGCGCCATCGCTGTCTTTCTTGACAAACAAAGAATCACCAGGCTGATGGGAGCCAACGCCAACCCCCTGGTAGCCTACCCTGTCGCCGCCTTTTCCGGCGGCATACTCACAGTATGTTCATGTGGAGTCATACCGATTTTTACCGGCATAATGCAGCAGGGTGCCGGAGTCGGGCCGGCATTCACCTTTCTCATGGCTTCGCCGGCCGTCAATCTGATTGCGCTGTCTTATACCTACACCCTTCTTGGAACCAAATTTCTGGTATGGCGCGCTGTGCTGGTAATGATCAGCGCCATGGCCATCGGCTTCGGAGTCAGGCTGCTCTGTGGCGAAAATGAACAACCGGTAACGGCCTCTTCAGTCATCATGGTAGAAGAAGATAGTGGGCGAACCGACGGCCAGCTGCTGATTTTCTTTGCCATGCTGGTGCTGATAATGGTTACTGCCACCGGAACGCTAGATGCCGCATTGGCAGCCGTAGTCGCAAAAATTGGCATCAGCGGCGAACTGCTGCCGCGCCTGCTGGCTCTTCTCGCAGAAATCGCCATTCTGACCGCAATTTCTCTGAGATGGTTCGAAAAGTATGAGATCAAATTATGGCTGCGCAAGTCTTACGACCTGTTCTGGTTAATTTTTCCCAAGGTGGTCGGCGGCATATTTCTGTGCGGCCTTCTTGCGGTGGCATTCCCGCTGGTCAATTTCATGAAATTTTTCGACAGCAACGATTTTGGTGGAAATTTTGTTGCATCGGTACTGGGAAGTATGATGTACTTTGGTACAATAGTCGGGGTAACGATCGTGTCGACATTAAAAGATTTCGGCATGCATGCAGGGCCGGCCATGACCCTGTTGTTATCGGGCCCGGCAGTGAGTCTGCCCGGTATAATAGCGCTGGTTCCGATCGCCGGGCCCAGAAAATCGGCGACATTTCTGGCACTGGTAGTTGTTTTCAGTGCGCTGAGCGGTTATATTTTCGGTATGACGTTCGAGCCGACAATGTAATTAACCTGGAAAGGATAATATATGGGAGAAGTAACACAAGACCTGGGCCGCATCCAGAAGATGATGGAAAGCGGAAACTACGAAGAGGCCCGCCCGCTGATCAAGGAATACCTTGCCGGCAACCCCAACGATCCGTTGGCCATCAGACTTTACGGCAACACTTATGCCTACACTGGTTTTCTTGGCAAAGCCAAGAAAATCTGGCACGACGGTCTGCGCAAGTTTCCTGAGAATGTCGATCTTCTCTACAATTACGCGCTGGCCCATTACCTTCAGGGTAACCTGTTCTACGCCAGACGCTACTGGAAAAAAGCACTGAAATTCTCGCCCGAAGATTCAGAAATTTATTTCAATCTCGGCCAGATCGCCCGCGATGAAGGTCGTCTCAAGCTGGCCATCAGATTCTGGCGCAAGGCTCTGCAGTTCAAGCCCGACAACGTCGAGGTGATGAACAACATCGGCGTCGCCTATGCCACTCTGCGCAGCTTCGGCAAAGCAGCGATCTGGTATAAAAAGGCTGTAAAAACCGACGACAGCTATGCTCTCGCCCATTTCAACCTGGCCAATGCCCTGTTCGAAACCGGCGAATTCGACGCATCACAGAAGCACGCCGAAACGGCGGCCCGGCTTGATCCGGCCGCACACATGGAAACAGTGACACTGCTTCTGCGCAAGATCAAGGACAAGCTGGCCGGTCACACTGCCAGCACCGTTGCCTGACCTTGATCAGTTAACCAGCTGATCGTCGAGGTCTTCCTCGTCGTTCTCGGCACTCTGCCTGAGATGGCTCATCAGAGCCAGCTCACGATTACGCAGGGTGCTGAGTTCTTTTTCGAGCGTAATGTTTTTCGCCTGCGAAATATTGAGTTCCTTGATCAGGTGATCGTATTTGAGCATCAGCGCACGCAGCTGCAGCTGCAGAGTTTCAGTCTCGGCCGTGACCGCCTCAAAAGCTGCCAGCAGCCTGTTGCAGGCATTTTCAGGCAGGTCGGCAACGTCGTCGAGCTCAGGCGTTTTTATCAGTTCGCACGCAGCAACCGAGCTCAGCGCACCGCCCTTTTCCAGCTGACTGATGAAAAGCAGCCGACGGAACGACACTTCATCGAGAAAAACCTCTTTTTTGCCATTGCCGCCGTCTTCTCGGGCAACATTCAGATAACTGCTGTTCTGTCTGATGAGCTTCTGTATCTCAGCCGGACTGATATCAATGATTTTCTGTATCTGATCGATCGAATATCTCTTGTCTTTCATCTGCCCTTTCCTGCCAAGTGATTTTGCACTATCTATCGTATTGGCAGGCGAATTTCGTAAGCTATTTTTTCAGAAATCGGCAGACAGCAGCCCGCGAATCTTACATAAAGCGTCAGAGAGCGGGGCGAGCCTTCGTTGTTTTTGCACGCAGGATGAAGTGATTTTGTCCGGAAATTGCGGCTTATCAGTCGTCGCGCTTAACGAGAAGGCGCTCGACCTCAGAACCCGGCTCTTTGAGGCCGATTGAATCGGCGTTTATCGAAGTGACCTGGTAGCCGCCGACCGAACTGCCCACAGATACGGTCAGTTCGCTGGTATTGAATTTAACCCGTGCCGAACCGCCAGGGCCTGTCGAGAAAACCTGCAGCAGCTGCAGTATTTCGGCACCGGCCAGCTTAACCAGCTGCACGTTGTTGATAACCGAGCACTGGTCGCTGAGCCAGATTTTGGCATCTTTCGGATGGCTGACCGAAATAGCGATCGAAACCAGAATTCTCTTGTTGGTCACTTCGTGCTTTTCGCCGCTCTGGGTCACGTATACTCCGCGCAGTTCATCGATTTCGTATGAGTCGACTTCAATGGCGTTAACATCGTTGATGATTTCACGATTACGGGTAACCGGCAGATTGCGGTCGAATTCATCGGTCAGGCCGAAGGCGCGACGGGCGGTGTCTGATCTGGTGTCGTAGGTTTCTTCGCGTTCGATCAGATACAATGTGCCGAGACCGGTTTCGTTGTATTTTTCAGAGGGCTTGAGTACCAGCTCTACCCAGTTGATCGTGCCTGCTTCGTAGCCCGAGTCAAAATCTTTTTCTGGTTCGCAGGCCGGAAAATACATGACGGTCTGGTCGTTGAAATTCGGCCTGATCATGCCGCCATCGCTGATCGAATGCATGTCGAACGCCTCACTCGGGTTCAGCTGCAGGTTGCGCAGACGACCGGTCACGTCGTATTCTCGCTTTTCCTTGAATGAGATGACCTTTTCTTCGCCCGACCCGTAACGGATTATCGTTGACGGATACGACGTCTTTTTGAGCATGTCGGTGATTGCCCGCGTGCCATTACGCAACTGGGTGATCGCCTGTTGTATCCAGAAACCCTTTTCGGTCTCGCGGCGCGAATAACTCAAAACATTGTTGGCCGAAGCGAAAAGCAGGCTCAGCAGTATAACCGCCAGCATCGTTTCGATAAGCGTAACACCACGACTGCTTCTGCGGTTAAGCCTCATTTGATCCCCCCGGTAAACCTCGATACGATCATCTCTTCATCGAGATCCGTCGAAAATTTCTTGTGTGGCCCGCTGTCTACTTCTGCCATGATCTTCATTTTGTAGCCGTCCTGAACCATCTTCATACGGTTGTGCGAGCCAGTCAGGCTGATACTGTCAACATGATAACGGCCACCATAAGGAAAGGATCCATCAGGCGATTTGCCGGCGGTAAAAAGGTCGTAACTGGCCTGTTCGGCCTTGAAAACACCCATGGCAGTGGGAATATGCTTGGAGGAATCGATATCTTCGAGCGGGTTGCCAGTGCCGCCCTGATTGAAGTATTCAAAAGTTTCTTTGGGAAGCAGTCGCAGCTGCAGTTTGGCGTGCTGCATGCCCGAGTGCGCGAGATAGTAGGCCTGCATCTGATAGACCGTCTGTTTGTTCTGATACGCAAGATTCGTATTAGAATGCGCCATGAAAAAGAATATGGTCGCGATCGAAAAGGCAAAAAACAGTACCACAACTACTGCTATGCCCGACCGCTCATACATCTTCTGCATAATCAACCTTCCAGATCTGATTTGAAACCGACGAGAAAAACGCTTTTGGCGTGCTGATCGTTATTGGGGTCGACATTCTTGGTGTTCGACCATTTAACCTGAACGACAATTTTTTTGATCAGGTTGAACTTGCCATAGTCATCTTTGGGAACCAGGTCTTTTATCTGAAAAAACTGCTTGGGCTTGCCCGGCAACTGAATAGTGAACTGTATCGGAGCGGTCGATGAATCCTGGTCGAGATCTTCGACCTTGACCCGGGCCCTGAACATAAACCCCTTGCGGCATTGATAAAGTCCATCACCCTTGAATACATCGGGGTCGCCGGTAGTACAGCCATCACCGAACATCTGCGGCACTGCCTTGCGAATAAAAGCCTTCACGCCGGCGTTTTCTTTGCGATCTTCAAAAGCACAGGGGTTGCCGGCGCCGATGGCACGCCATGGCATCTGAAACATCAGTGAATCCATGATGAACTTGGCACGCGATATCGCAATGGTCTCAGTGTAAAAGCGCTCAGTTTCCTTGACCGAACCGGTCAGGAACTGAAAAACCGGCAGCGCGACAAGCCCGAGGATCAGGAATGCCAGGCAGACCTCGACAAAAGTGATACCGGTTTTGCTGAAGTAGTTTTTCATTATCGGTTCGACTCTCTTACCTTTAAGATAACACAAACTTGTGTCAGGTGCTAAAAAAAATCGCCAGGGCATTTCCTCCCTGGCGATTTTGTTTCAGTCTGTCGTTATTTTGCGACTACGAGAGGAACGAACAGAACCTGCCGGTTACCGGTAACATCGGTAGCATCGATGAAGACGTAAGGATTATCGGGCAGTTCGATACCCGACAGATCGATTGTTGCTTCATTGATCGGGCCGACCGGAATCGGTTCGCCACCTGCGGCGTTGCAGATGCCAAATTTGAGCTTGGCATTGTCGAGCTTGTGGTTGTCGCCGCCAACGACTTTGATATTGAGTTTGTCGTCAGCCGCCACTTTGACCGTAACCTGCTCGGCTGCGACGATCATGTTGGAGCCGAGTTCAAGGCCTTCGACCACAACTTCCTTGTCAACTGCATCGAAGAGACCGCCGGAAAAATAGACGTTAGCTGTCTTGGGCAACGGATACTTGTCGGGCGGAAATTCAACCGGCCAGAACGAGCCGCTCTTGCCGTTTTCGATGGTGATCTCAAGTCCACAGAGCGGCGGCGTGATGTCGAGAACTCTGACATCTCGACCAGCACTCGAGTTGGCATACGACACCTTGCTGCGACCTGGTTCAGGAGCATCATAGCGAAGTCTTCTCGCCATGTGACAGGTAACTGCACCTCTGCCAGTCGGAGTAGTAGGAATGACAACCATCTGATTCGCTGCCAGACCGGAAGTCGTCGAGGCATTGAAGTTCTGGTTCTTTTCCCAGTCGATGAAATACCATGATACAGCTACTGCGGCATCCCATCGCGGGTTGGGTATCTCCTGGTCATTGGCATGCGTCGGCGGTGTTTCGTCAAAAATGGCGGTATCAGCCACCAGGACCAGAGGAACATCCTCGGTCACGGTTGCCGGAATCGCTTCGCCATTTTCGAGATAAATCGCCAGCGGCAAAGTCGGAGTCAGATCGGTCGGGTAAGGACTGAGCTCGACGCCTTTGAGCCAGGGCGTTTTTTCGAGGTTGGCAGGAGCCCCCTGAGGGGGCTCCTGTGCACTGACCATCGAACCAAACATCACAACTGCTGCAAATACTGCTGCTTTAATTTTTTTCATGATTCTGCAAACTACCCCTGCTTACTGGTTTCTGCCACCCTCGAAGGCAGCCTGGATGTTAACAATGTAAAGAGGCATTCTGACAGTGGTCAGATTGCCTGATTTATCCATGGCCTTGGAGACGAAGAAATATTCAGGCTGGTCTTTGTATTCTTCGCGAGGATAGTTGGGAACACGGAACAGGTAAGCAGCGCCATCTTTTTCGACTTCTTTGCCGTCAGCAGTTTCGATGCGGCAGGCAACTTCGGCGGTGGTGCCGCGGTTGTTACCGTTGTCGACCGACATGGCTGCAAAGATGAACGGTACGTTGCGTCTTACGAAAACGCCCTTGAGAGCTTCTTTTTCGCCGCCAGCAATGTGAATCTGACTTGTGAGATCTTCCTGGTCAAGAGGTTTAGATTCAACTGTCTTGCTTTCGAACTTCGGAGCGCCGCGTTCATTGAAAAGAGCACCAGCTACTGAGAGGCGGGCGGTCTTCTTCCAGGGTTCGAGATTGCGCTCATCGGCAGTACCTTCGTCGATGAATACATAGCTGGCATCTTCGAATTCTTCAGCCTTCTGAGAGAATGGGCGACCAAGATTGGCAACCATCTTTTCAACCATCTTGTTCTTGAGTTCCTGTTCGGTAGCTGCCATATCGACATTACCGGCGCCTTCCTGGAAAGCGATCCACATGTCGGGGGCAGTTACGTCATGTACGAGAACACCCATGGCCTGGTTGGCAGTAACAGTCTTGGCGCCGCCTTCTGCGGTTTCACCATTTTCACCAACGAGAGCTTCATCGGTCTGATTGCCGCCGCCAGCTTCGCCACCTTCTTCACCTTCATCGCCAGTGGTCACATTTTCTGCGCCTTCACCACCACCGACCTGTCTGGCGCCGCCGTTACCGATCTGGTATTCGCCAGGTGCGAAAAATTTGCCGCCGTTACCGGCCATATTGGTGTTGACTGAAGATACAGTCTGGAAGTTACCATCAGCATCTTTTACCTTGGTGTCCCAGGTGATGTTCGGGTCACCTTCGAAGGTAGCGCCTTCAGCGACTTCGCCGGCGTCTTCCTTGTAAAGGATCGAATGTTCATGCTGTTCATAAAAAACGTCTTCAACAGCATTCACAAGGCCCCTGTCGGGATCGCCACCGCGAAAATTCGCGGGCATGACGAACTTGCCGGGTTTCATTTCGAGTGTCATATCGACGCTGCCAGGAATTTCAGCTGCTTCTTCGGTAGTCGCCGATTCTTCGGTTGCCGCAGCAGCGTCAGCGGCTTCTTCCTGGGCCGAAATAACCACTGCATAGGAAAAGAAAACCGCAAACACGAACAAGAACACACCAAATTTTTTCATAGTTCCCTCCATTTTTGTAATTCCTCTTAATCACTGCCGGGCGACTGCCAAACACTGGCTTTAACGTCCTTCAATGAACAATACGTAGTAATACCGCCAAATGTTACAAACAAATGCAAAAAACTTTGTCGGGCCATGGAATCTTATCTTACATTTTTATGTGGCATATGCCAATATATATTTTCCATGCTGTGTACACTGGCCGTCTGATATTTCATTATAGGACGGCAAAACTAAATAGTCCAACAATATTTATTTTTCGACACCAACTCTCGGCCAGAACCCGACAGTCGTTCTACACGAGCCCGCTCGCCCCATCATAGCTTCTGCGAAGCCGCGAAGCGAAGTCGCAGAATTCATTTTTCAGCGCGTTTCTGGTGCCTGCTCAAACCTCTCAAAAATTCAGCGTCAATCGGTGTAATCTGCGGTTTCTGCTGCTTTGTCCGGAAATTGCTGCCCATCGCTGTTGGCAGAACTTGACTTGGCGTATATGATAAAGTATTATGCGGCAGCATTAACCTTTTAAGGAGTCACATGAAAGCGTTAAGAAAAGCCGTTGTTTCCGGCACTGGAATCAGCCTCCCCGACAAGGTTCTCACTAACCAGGATCTCGAAAAGATCGTCGAGACTACCGATGAGTGGATAATTACCCGCACCGGAATCAAAGAAAGACGCCAGATCCCAGAAAATCAGACGCTGCTGGAACTTTCTATCCCGGCGGCACGTCAGGCAATCGCCAATGCCGGTCTGACGCCTGATGATATCGATCTGATCATTTATGCAACTTTTACTCCCGACTATCAGGTTCCAGCCACAGCCTGTCTGCTTCAAGACAAGCTTGGCTGCACAAAAGCCGGTGCTTTCGACCTGCAGGCCGCCTGTACCGGTTTCGTATACGCTTCTTCAATCGCATGTCAGTTCATTGCAGCGTCAACTTACGACCACGTGCTTGTCATCGGTGGCGATGTAACTACGCGCATTCTCGACTTCACTGACCGGAATTCATGCGTTCTTTTTGGCGATGGCGTGGGTGCCACCGTCTATTCGCCGGCAACCGGCGATCAGGGAGTTTTTGACAGCATACTCGGCTCTAACGGCAGTGGTGGTGAATACATCATGATCGAAACCGGTGGCTCGGCAAGACGACCGACTGAAGAAATGATCAGAAACCGCGAGCACTACCTCAAGATCAACGGCAAGGAAGTCTTCAAGTTCTCGACCAAGATTGTCGGTGACATCATCGAAGAGATCCTCAACCGCAATGAACTGACGCTCGATGATATAGCATTGATCATTCCTCATCAGGCCAACATAAGAATTCTCGAATCAGCCGCCAAAAGATTCAACTGCCCTATCGACAAATTCTATGTGAACATCGACCGCTATGGTAATACAGTAGCGGCTTCGATCCCGCTGGCATTGCATGATGCGCTCAAAGAAGGCCGGATCAAGGAAAACGACATCGTAATGTTCGTCGGATTCGGCGGTGGCCTGACTTATGGTGCCATGCCGATAAAGTGGGGCAGCTACACTGGCCCCAAAAACTGACAACAAAACCGATCGCGCCGGATTCTTAAAAAGCTACCTGCTTGATCTGCTCGAAGGTGTCCATTCAGCATTTCCTGATGAACTGGCAGATTTTGCCGAGCGTTTTCCAGAGCTGATCAGACCACCTGGCGCCCTGCCGGAGCAGGAATTCCTCGAAAAGTGCCGACGCTGCGGAGCCTGCGTCAAAGCCTGCCCGTTCTTTGCCCTGAAGCCTGTCTTCAAGGCAAACGAATTCGACGAAGGCACCCCAGCCCTGCGCACAGGCGAGGCATACTGCCGCTTCTGCAGAGATTTTCCCTGTGTAAATGCCTGCCCCTCTGGCGCACTTTCTCTGCACAACCACAATTCTCTCAAAAAAATTGCGCTGGCCGAAATCCTGGTAGCCGCCTGCCTGCGCAGCGACGGCGACGATTGCCAGACCTGTCGCGAAAGATGCAACGAACTGGCCACCGCTGTAACCTGCCCCGAAACTGGCCGGCCACCACGTATCGACCCGGCAAAATGCACGGGCTGCGGAGCATGCGTGGTATTCTGCCCGGCCTACCCAGACAACGCGATCAGGTTGATCAGGAAATAAGCTCCTTGTGTTGCCGTCCAAGCTCGACATAACGGCTGGCTGAAACCAGAATCTTTTCGCGCCATTCTGCCGCAACCTGGCCCTTGATCTTCGCCGGCAGACCGGCAACCAGCGAACCGGCCGGAATCTTTTCATTTTCCCGCACGACACTTCCGGCTGCAACGATGCATCCCTCGCCAATTTCGGCACCAGACAGAATGATGGCGCCCATTCCGATCAGACAGTCATCACCAATTCGGCAGGCATGCAGAAGAGCTTTGTGCCCGACGGTAACTCTGCTGCCGATCAATACCGCACCGGTATCGGGGTCGGCGCCGGCCGTATCGACATGGATTACACTGCCATCCTGAATATTGGTGTCTGCGCCAATCTCGATGCGATTGATGTCGGCACGGATTACAGTGCCATACCAGACGTTGACGTTCTCGCCAAGTCTGATGTCGCCGATCAACTCGACTCCATCAGCAATAAAACAGGATTCTGGAACCTGTGGTGCCAGATCGCCGAATTTTCTTATCATTGTAGGACTCCTGCAAAGATTTGTTTCATGTATTACAGACTGAATCACACATTTTTGCAAGCCCCCCGCCATATTTTTCGAAGAAACCCGGGACTTTTAAAAATGGTCGTTTTGTGTTATTATGTGTCACTGTAATGTATGGCGATCTTTCTGCCGATAATTTTTCAGTATGCAAAATGAAAAATTCTGGGCGAGAAACCAGGCACAAAAACTGTTCGAACAGGCATTACAACTGGAACTGGAAGGAAAAACCAGCGAAGCGATCGCGGCTTACCAGAATTCTCTGGCCTGCTGGCCCAATAACAGCCAGGCGCAGTATAATCTCGGGGTCGTGCTTGCGACCAGCGGTCTGATCGATCAGGCTCTGCGGGCCTGGACACGTGCGGTATGGCTTGATCCAGCACTCAAATACGAGCTGGTCAAAGCCTTCGATCTCGATGACGACGCGCGCGAAGACCTTCTGGGTTGCCTTACCTACGATGACATGGCCAAAGCGGCCTGAAACAGGAGATTCAAAATGACATACTGCTGGGAAGTCTACAACAACTCAAAATGTGAAACCTGCAAGCATTTTATTGCTTTTCAGAATGGCACTCTCAACCTCGACGAAGTCAAAGAAGTCGTAGTAGTAGAAGACGACGACAACTGACCTCTGGCAAAATTGAATACCTGATTAAAATCGGTCAGTTGCTGTTTCGGCGCATTTTCCAAGGTCTGAACAGCCGATCATACAGAGAAAATCTGGCAAAATAGCTCTTGTCGAGTTTTTCGTCGGCTGGTGGTTGCCATGGTTTAATTTCGCGCGCCGGAGCGGCAAGCATCAGAACAGTTTTGCGCTCGGCGGTCAGCAGTCTTGCCTGATCATTGAAGGCCTTTTCCATGCCGCTCAACTTGTTTTCGAGCTGTTCCATGCGGCGGGCCATGTTTTTCAGCAGGGCCTGGTTGGCAGCAAGAATCTGGCCAATATCTATCGATACATCGCAGGTTGGCAGATGTGTCGCCTGAGACTGGCCGGCGACTGATTCCTGATTATTGTTTTCTTCATTCATGTTCAGGCTCCTGAAATTACTCTTTCAATCACTAATCGACCAGAGAGCCAAATATTTTTAGTCATTACGTTGTTTGCCCGATAGTTGGTATGTTATATTGCCGGCATGGACGGACTCAAATTACCGATAATTTTACTGGTTGTTGTTCTGGCACTTGGAGTATTCCTGTTCAACCCCTTTTCACCGCCCAAAACAGGACCAAAGCCAAAATCCGAGCCGGTCACAGTTGCTGAACCGGTTAAAAGCCCTGAAGAGGTCATCGCCTCAGCGCAAAAAGCGCTCGAAAGCAGTGAATACCTGAAAATACTCGAACTGCTCGAGCCGCACCGCAGTAACGCTGATTACGATATTCAGCGCCTGCTTGGTTATGCCTATTCAGGAATTAAACGCTTCGACCCGGCGATCGTCGCTTTTGAAAAAGCCCTGGAAAAGCGCAAGGTTCCGGAAGTCGGTTATTCGCTGGCCTATCTTTATGAGATTACCGGTCGTGTAACGGTTGCGCGAATGCTCTACGAGGACCTGCGCTCGGCGAAGCTGCCACCCAGAATGGAACGGGCAGTCTATGAAGGGTTGGCCCGCACATCATCTTTCGAAAATGATGCAAAACAGACTCTCAAATACAATTCCGAACTGATCAAAAAGTATCCTGATTCACCCGAAGGCTATGTTGCACTTATCAAACTGTTCAGGCATCTCGGTCACACCCGCGACCTTCCGACTCTGGTAAAAACCGGCGATATCCACCAGCTTGAAAACTTCGACTACAACTTCTGGCTTGGTACCATCTACTACGACACCGGCAATTTTGACGAAGCGCTCAAGAGATTCCAGCGCTGCATCAAACTCAAACCCGACAATTCGACACCCTACTACTACAGCTATCGTATTCTCAAGCGCCAGAAAAACATCGAACAGGCGCTGCAGGAACTTGAAAAATATCACCGGCTCAACCCACTGCTGCCGCATATTTTCTTTGAAGCTGCCATCGACGCGAAAAGCGAGGGTAAACTTCTTCTCGCCTACCGATTTCTGCGCTCAGCTCTGACCATGGACCGAATACTCCTCGGCCGTGACGACAAAGGCGCCATGCAGGCAATCGAACGCCAGATCAAAAGCAAAGGTTCTGAACTCGACAAAAAATTTCTTACCGCCTTCGTCAATTACGTCAACGGCGACTATAAGATTGCGCGCGAGCAGATTGTTCATCTCACCGCCGCTGTGAAAGGCACTGAATACGAAGATGACGCCCGCCGTATTCTGCGCGAATGCGATCTGCTGGAAATGCAGGATCAACGCTACAGCGAACACGTTCGCGAACTGCAGCGCCAGAAGGAGCTCGAAAACGCCGCCAGATTACAGGAAATGACGGTCAAAACCGACATTGAACAGGAAACCGAAGCCGATATCATCAAGCGCAAGGCCATGATGAACCCGAACGATCTGCGTCTGCAGTATGCTGCCGGTCTCAAGCTGGCAAAAATGGGACACATTGCCGACGCCAAAAGCTTCCTCGACAGCGCCATCCGCCTCAATCCGAATATTCTCGAACCCAATTATTCGATGGCCAAAATTCTCATTCACGAAGAAAACCTTGCAGAAGCTCGCAGCTACATCGATCGCGCGCTCAAGATCAACCCCAACAACAGTCAGACGCTGTCTATCTCGGCTGATCTCTACCTGCGCAACCAGGATTTCTCGCAGGCAAAAAGCCATGCAGAAGGCGCTCTGAAAACCAACCCGAACAACGGCGAGGCAAGACTGGTGCTGGCACAGATTCACCTAAAAGACGGCGACAGCCGGGGCGCGCTGCAGCAGGTCAACATGGGACTCGAAGTCGAGAGAGACCCCGAACGCCGCAAACAACTGGTGCGCATCAAAGAAAGCCTGAAATAACCTCTGTCAGACAATCATCATCTGTTTTCTTTGATTTTATCCCAGTAGCGGTCGAGTTCAGCCAGACTCTTGCCGGCAAAGCCGCCGTCAGCCTCGACCAGTGGCTCGATACGCGCAAAACGCTCGACAAACTTGGCCGTAGCTTTGCGCAGGCTTTTTTCGGCACTTATATGTGAAAGCCGTGAGACATTGAGCACCGAAAAAAGCAGGTCGCCGAGCTCTTCTTCGATTTCTTCGGGCGTTCCGTCAACTATCGCTTTTTCTATTTCGGCCGCTTCCTCATGAATCTTGGCAAGCGCCGATCTGGCGTCGGCAAAGTCAAAACCAACCTCGGCAGCTTCTGACTGCACCTTCTCAGCGCCGGAAAGAGCTGAAGGAAAATCCATGGCAGCCCGCATGCGGTTGCTGATCCGGCTGCGATCGAGCTTTTCCTTCTTCTTGATTTCTCCCCACATTTCCATAACCTTGTCGGGGTCGATGGCGTTTGCATGTTCGCCAAAAACATGGGGGTGCCGGTTGATCAGCTTGCTGCAGATACCACGGGCAACATCTGCCATGTCGAACTTGCCCTCTTCTGCTGCGATCTGGGTTTGAAAAACGATCATCATCAAAAGGTCGCCGAGCTCCTCGCAGATATGCAACGAATCTTTGCTGTGAATCGCTTCGACCACCTCATTCGCCTCTTCGACTACATTGTCGGCAAGGCTTTCCATGGTCTGTTTGCGATCCCAGGAGCAGCCTTCCGGACTGCGCAGCCTGCGCATGATCTCGACAAGCCTGAGATATTCGTCGGCAATCTGCTGATTGTTGTGTTGTGTCATGATTCATTGACCTCGCTGTATGATTCTTTCAAAAAGCCCGCTCAGTTCAGCCATATCTTTTACCACAAAATCGGCGGTTTTTATATAGATTTGCCGGCGCGTCTCCCATAACTGCCTGACAGCCGCATCGTCGAGACCAGCAAGAAGTGGCCGCAAATCAGCAGCAGTTTGCAGACGACGCAGAATTTCAATAAAACTGGTATCGAGGAAAACCACGCACGCCTGTTTGAGAAGAGCTCTGTTCTGTTCGAGAAGAACGGCGCCACCGCCGGCATCGATCAACCGGAACCCGCCAGGCTCGGACAGAGCCTCTTTCAACAGACAGCTCTCAAGCTGGCGAAAAGCAGTTTCACCCTCTTCGCCAAATATCTGCGCGATTGTCCGGCCGCTTCTTTCTTCAATCAGACGGTCGAGACTGACAAGCCGCCAGCCGTGTTCAGCTGCCAGCTGCGCTGCCGCCGTCGATTTGCCGGCAGCCATAAACCCGATTATTACAATGTTCTGCAGCATAAATGAAAAAGCGGCGGTTATACCGCCGCTTTAAAAGACTGGATAAACTGGAGATCAGCGAACCGGAACGACACCAGAAGGAAGATTCGGCATCGGGTTCGGCGAGAACTGACCGTTAACCGGGACTTCGGGGCGAACCGGAACACCACCGGACTGATTGATATTGCCGTAGCCCGGATTGTAACCGACATTGCCGGGGTTGTAGCCATTATAGCCACCGTAGTTGCCGGTGTTTGGCAGACTGCCACCGCCGATTACGCTTCTGATTACCATGGTCAACTGATGAAGTCTTTCAGCTGCTGCGCGGCGTTCGTTCATGACCAGATAGAACTTGATCTTGCTGATGCGTTTGTCGATTTCGCCGATCAGAGTGTAATAAGCCGGATCAATTTCGGATTTTTTGAGCGCAGACTGGGCATTATTGAGGTGACCGATTGCAGATACGTTGTCCATGACCGAATTGTTCATCGACTGGCGGCACATCTGAAGGTCAGACATGACCATCCATAACATGGCGATAACTGCATGATCATTCGGATCTATCTGAGTTGAACCATAGTTTCCATTACTGCCACCACCGGCCATCACCGGAGCACTGGCAAAAACAACAACGGCCAGAAGCGCAATGATAATCTTTTTCATCTGAACTCCTCCAGAGTTAAACTTACTAGTAAAATATAACATATAGAAACTCAATCCGTAAGGGTACCAGCTTTTTTTTTGATAATTTTTATGAATTTACTTTATTTTGTTGAAGTTGCCAGTTAAACTTGCAGTTGAAAAACTGTGCCCGGTAAATATCCAGCCCGGTTGTGATTTCTGCTAACGAACATCAACATATTTGTTTCGAATGATCCACATGCGGATGTGCGCTCAGAGACCCGAAGCTGGCAGCTATTCAAACAATGGAGTCGATCTTGGTCAAACTTGCACTGAACCGCTCAGGAAAGATCAAAACCAGAATTTTTGCTCTTATTCTGCTGATGCTGAGCTGCAGCATGCTGATCTCGGCCTTTCGTTCGCTCAGCCGGGAGTTCAGCGGCATAGTGGTCAAGCGATCAACCTCGCCCGGCATCACATCTACTCAGTATCATTTATATCTTAGATCAGACGATATCGATCTCTCTCAGAATGACGTCATCGCGGCGTTGACTGAAAACGATCAACCCTCCTCACAACGGTACGGCGTTTCTGCCATAGTTTATGAGCAGGCCCAGCTCTTCGAGGTTGTCTCCAAAAAAAGCTTCTCCTTCTTTATTGTGGTGGGCGGCGAAAGCTTCTTCGATCAAGGATTACTCTGGCTGCTGATGGGCCTGGCCGGAATCGCGATCGCTCTCGTGATGCATTTTCAAACCCTCGACAAACGAACCGGCCCAAAATATCAGTCTGAAGAACTAGAAATCCCAGGACTCGAATAATCTTTCGAGCCATGCGTGCTCATTTTTTGAGCAAAAAGTGGATTTTTTGCACAGCGGCCGGCAGTGTACATGATTATTTTTTGGCACTTTTTCAAATTGGTGTCGAAAATCCACCAACATACCAACACGCCGAAAACCGCGACAGAAAAGCACCCGAAGCACATCACACGCCGCTAACAGCACTGTACACACAGATTTTCAATAACGTGGCATGAATTTTGCTTGTATTTATATAGGTAACGTTTCTTAAACAACATCTGGTGAAAAATCATGCAGACGCAAGTACAAACTAAATATCAAGATTACGTATTGGTCAGGACCGACGAAAAGTCGAAACTTCAGGTATGGGTTAAACTGCCGCCAACCGGCAAATAGCAGCAAACCCTTGCCTTGTTCTATTTTTCCTGACACCGCCCTCCCAGGGAGCAACCCTCACCTGCCGGGCGGTGTCGCATTTTAGGCAAATGACACTCACTATGCTTCGATCGGGGGCGCAATCTGCAGCAAAAAGCAAAGCGCCGGACAACTCTTCGCTGCCCGGCGCAAAGTTTCAAATATCAGTTACTGAGATAGCGGAACGGATTGCGCACATTACCATTGCGCCGAACTTCGAAATGCAGATGTGAGCCAGTGGCCACACCGGTGCTGCCAACATAGGCGACGCGCTGACCGGCATTAACGGTCTGACCGGTTTTAACCGCCACTTTTGAACAGTGAGCGTATACTGTCTGCAGACCTTCAGCGTGATCGACAATTACAACCAGGCCATATCCACGGCGCCAGCCAGTGAACGAAACCTTGCCTGATCTGCTGCTGACAATCGGAGTACCCTTACGGGCAACGATGTCGATACCAGAATGAAATCTGATTTTATTGGAAGTCGGATGGCGGCGATTGCCAAACAGCGAGCTTATCCGACCCATGACCGGCATCAGCATATCATGCGGTCCAGCAGAGTCGTTAACGGCGCCCGGCACATCGCGGTCACGGCGCGGCGTATAAACGCCGGTATCACGCTTGACGACCTTAACGGCATAAGTCTTGACTGCACCCCTGGCAGAGATATCAGGGTCGAGGGTTCCGAAAAAACAATCTGAAGATCTGCTCTGTTCAATATCAACAGGGGCTTCCATACCCGCCAGAAGACCAACCGATCTCACGCTGCGAAAGGGAACTGCGAAAACCGTTGAACTTACGAAAACCGAGAGACATAGCAAGGCTATCAACGATTTTCGACATTTTGATTCATTTACCATCAATTTTCTCTCTCTTTTATTAGTATAGGTTGAAGAGTGCAATAGTTATACCTGTAATCCACAACAATGTCAAGCCCGGGGCAAACTTCGATCCTGCAATGATTTCCAGCATAACTCACAACAAAATTTCTACACACGGCAAACGTTAGCAATAACAATGCCAACCCTTATACCTTTTTCTTCGATATTGCTGAGAATTGCAGTAAAAATCCAACTGCTGACATGCAGCAGCAGATTTGCTGTAATGATTCAGTTACGGGTGGAATCATTATTGTGAGTGCGCAGACAGGGATCTCATAAGCGAAAACTTCGAGCCAGGCAATATTGACGCAAAGCCATAGCTATTCACCATAAATTGCGTCTGGTGAGAGTTGTAGCGTTGAGACCCTGTCGAGAGCACGGGTAATAAGGCATAGCTTTTTGCTATAAATCTAAGCATATAGGCAATCCCAACTAAGACTGAATCTTTACGATTTGCCACTAAAATAGTATTGAACTATACGGGTGTTTAGTTATATTATTAGTGACCCGGCTGGTTAGCCGGATATGCCACAATTAAAGCGGCAACTAATGATGCAGGCAGGTAAACAGACATGTGGGATTATACCAAATCAGTAATGGACCACTTTTCAAACCCCAGAAACGTCGGCAGAATCGAAGATGCCAACGGTGTAGGCGAAGTAGGCTCTCTCGCCTGCGGTGACGCACTCAAGCTTTACCTCAAAATCAACAAGGAAACCGGCAAGATCGAAGACGCTCGTTTCCAGACCTTCGGCTGCGCCAGCGCCATTGCCAGCGCATCGGCCCTGACCGAAATGATCAAGGGCATGCCGCTCGAAGAAGCCGAAAAGATCACCAATGACGACATCGCCCGTTTCCTTGGCGGACTCCCTGAACAGAAGATGCACTGCTCAGTGATGGGCCGCGAAGCACTCGAAGCTGCTCTGGCTAACTTCAGGGGAGTCAAGATCGAAGAACATGCAGATGCTCAGGTTATCTGTAAATGCTTCTGGGTCGATGAACACAAGCTGCGTGACGTAATAACCGAAAACAAGCTCAAGACCGTCGAAGAAGTAACTCATTACACCAAGGCCGGCGGCGGTTGCGGCGGCTGCATACCTGATATCAAAAGAATTCTTGCCGATATCAACGGCCCTGAAGCAAAAGAAGAACCCGCAGAGAAACCACGCATGACCAACCTTCAAAGAATCAAACTGGTAACCGAAACCATCGAGAAAAAAATTGCTCCGATGTTGCGCCAGGACGGCGGCGACATCGAGCTTGTCGATATCGACGGCTATGACGTCTATGTCAAGCTGCGCGGCGCCTGTGCCGGCTGCCCGGGGGCCAGAGCCACTCTTCAGAATATAGTCACCGAAACTCTGCGCCGCGAAGTCGACAGTGAAATCAATATCATCGAGGCCACAAAATGACAGAACCCAGACAGGTGTATCTCGACAACAACGCGACCTGCAAAGTGTCGCCCACGGTAGTCGAGGCTATGCTTCCGTTTTTTGGTGAACTGTACGGAAATCCAAGTTCGATGCATTCGTTCGGCGGCAAGGTGGCAGAACATGTCACCCGCGCCCGTGAGCAGGTCGCCGCACTTCTCAATGCCTCACCTGAAGAAATTATCTTCACATCATGCGGTACCGAATCTGACAACCATGCGATCCGCGGCACTCTCGAAGCAAACCCCGAAAAAAAGCATATTGTAACGACCAAGGTCGAACACCCCGCCGTACTCAATGTTTTCCGCTTTCTGGCCAAGCGCAAGGGCTATCACGTTACCGAACTCGGCGTCAACAAACAGGGAGACCTCAATCTTGACGAACTCAGGGCAGAGCTGACTCCCGATACCGTTCTTTTGTCAGTGATGGCAGCCAATAACGAAACCGGCACCCTTTTTCCGATCGACGAAATTGGCGCAATTGCCCGCGAAAAGGGCGTAATTTTCCATACTGATGCAGTTCAGGCTGCCGGCAAGATCCCGCTCGACGTCAAAAAGCTGCCAGTCGATCTGCTCTCGATCTCAGGCCATAAACTTCACACACCAAAAGGCATCGGCGCCCTCTACATCCGCAAAGGCACCCGCATCTCGCCTTTCATGATCGGAGGCCACCAGGAACACGGCCGCCGCGCCGGCACCGAAAACGTGCCTTACATCATCGGCTTTGGCAAAGCCTGCGAAGAAGCGATGAACGGCATTTTCGAAGAAAACAACCAGGTTCGCAGGCTGCGCGACAAACTCGAAAGCGGGCTGATGTCGCAGATCAGGCACACCTATATCAACGGCAACCCGCGCTGGCGCTTGCCCAACACCACCAACATCGGCTTTGAATTCATCGAAGGTGAAGCGATTCTGCTTCATCTCAGTGCCGCCGGCATCGCTGCCAGCTCCGGCTCTGCCTGCACCAGCGGCAGTCTTGAACCATCGCACGTTCTGATGGCCATGGAAGTCCCCTTCACCTACGCCCACGGCTCGGTGCGTTTCTCGCTTTCGCGCTACACCACCGAAGAAGAGATCGACTACGCCCTCGCTACCGTGCCGCCGATTATCCAGCGCCTGCGCGACATGTCGCCGTTCTACGACCCCAAAAAGTAATCAGCAATAAAAAAGCACCGGCCAACCCAGCCGGTGCTTTTTTATTGCTGATTTATCGCGATACGGCGAATTTCTGGCGGATGAGTTCGGCAATGTTTGGCGGCAGGAGATCTTCGATCTGGCCACCGTAGCGTGCGACTTCCTTGGCAATACTCGAACTCAGAAAAGAAAACTTCGGCGACGACATGAGAAAAACCGTTTCGGTATTGGGCGACAGCTGATGGTTTACCGAAAACATCTGCATTTCGTATTCGTAGTCAGAAACGGCACGCAACCCTCTGATGATGGCGCATGCGCCAGCACTGCGGCAAAAGTCGACCAGCAGCCCATTAAAATGAATGACCCTGACGTTCTCGTTTTCTTTGACCACTTCGCTGATCATCTCAACCCGTTCTTCCGGTGAAAAAAGACATTTTTTGGCAGGATGCACGAGCACCCCGACAATAATGTGGTCGAACAGCACAGAAGCGCGCTGCAGAATATCAAGATGCCCGTTGGTGAACGGATCGAAACTACCAGGATAAATCGCTACCCGCATTTGTCACCTTTTGATAAAATCCAGAATATCGTAGCCAAGCTGCTGCATCAGCCCTCTGAATGCCACGATCGGAAACCCCACCACATTGAAATAACAGCCTTCGACCCTCTCGACGAACAGCGCAGCGTGCCCCTGAATGCCATAAGAACCGGCCTTGTCGTAAGGCTCACTGGTATCTAAATACATATCGACATCTTTACGCGAGAGTTCACGAAAAAATACATGCGTAACCTCGGCGCAGCTGAAGGTGCGAAAACCTTCGGCATCGACGACCGAAACACCGGTTATCACCCGATGCCGGCGCCCCGACAGCGAAAACAGCATTTCGGCCGCATGATCGCGATCACGCGGCTTCCCCAGAATGCTGTCGCCCTGCACAACAATGGTGTCAGCGCCAATCACCAGGCCCTTGCGCAAAGTGCCCGAGGCATGAAAGGCCTTGAGCCCGGCCAGCTTGGCGGCAGCCTGTTCTGGCGTCATGTCGACGATGTCAGCGTGCTTTTCTTCGTATGGCGAATCGATAACTTCAAAATCGATGCCGAGACCGGCGAGAATTTCGCGGCGACGCGGCGATTTTGAGGCAAGATAGATGGGCGGCAGGTTGTGTGACATCAGGGAGTTCTCCTTAACAGTTCCTGGGTGACTTTGGCGACGATGAGGCCGGAAGGCAGCGCCACCCAGATCATCAGTGCCAGGTGTAACCATATCGACATATTCGAAGCGAACATGAACTGTACTACGGCAAGTTGCGCAAAATTATTAACCAATGCGCCAGCAACACTTAAAGTCGCCAGTCCGGCGGCGGGAAAAAGCCGGCGCAGAATGGTCATGCTGGCAGCCGCACTGGTTGCCCCGGCGAATGACATGAGATATACCGGCGACAGCAGACTGCCCATAAATAGAGCAGCTATCGCGGTTCTCAGCACAGCCACGCTCATTGCCGCCGACGCCGAGAGGCGCAGCAGCGCATAAAGCGTCATAACATTGGCAAGACCAGGTTTGAGCCACGGCAGGAAACGTGGCAACGGCGATTCAACAACCTGCAGGGCAGCAGCCGAAGCGACCAGAACAGCAGTGAGAGCCAGCCGTCCGGTAGTTCCGGCGACCAGATGGCCGCCATAGCCGGGACGGCCTGCCGCCTGCTGCTGTAACTGCTGCTGTTCAGTCATCATCTCGTCACCGCATCAACCTGTTGGCCGTCATCGACTATCGGCTCGACAACAATACCGTTAGGCACGCAGATCAAACTTGAACTGTCGGTCCAGCCCATATTAACACAGGTTTTACAGGGGCACGAAGAAGATCTGATTCGAATTTTTTTGTCGCTTCCCCACTCTATCACTGCAGGCCCGGTTCGTCCGCGGACCTCTACCGGCTGCGCCTGCGACCCACTGAAAAGCATTTCCTGCGACGGTTCGGTCAGAATTCTGACCCGGCAGGCACCGCTGAAACCGCCGCGACTGCTGTAATTGTGGCCGGCCCAGGCAAGCAATGAAACTGCCAGCAGCGCCAGCAGTATCTGCCAGTCGTGCTTTCCGGCAAAAAGTGGCGGTACGTTATCGTTCATTGCGTCTTGACCTGGCTGAAATATTGCCGCCCAGCACTGCTCAGGTGAATGGTTCCTGTCGAAGTCAGAAATAGCGCGGCAAGATTACGATCTTCAACCCATTTGAAGGCAATTTCCGGTGGCATCGCAAAAACCGCCGTGCTCAAGGCGTCGGCCGCCACCGGCTCACTGGCAATAATGGTAACCGACGAATAATAATCGACCGGGCGGCCGCTGAGCGGGTTCATAATGTGACCGTAGCGCTTTCCGTCAACGGTGATAAAACGTTCATAATCACCAGAGGTCGAAATAGCAAGTGGCGCGCGCGTCTCGACCAGAGCGAGAGTGCCGTTATCGCGCGGATCGCGCACCGCGATGCGCCAGGCGCTGCCATCAGGTTTGCTGCCATCGACCCAGATGTCTCCAGCATCGTCAATCAGAAACCCGCCACAGCCAGACTCTCTGAGAACACGCGCCGCCTTTTCGATCGCATAACCGCCGGCAATACCGCCAAGGTCAAGCAGACTGCCCGAGGCCAGCCTGAACTCTTCGTCGTTCTGTTGCAGAACCTTATCGAGCCCGCAGCGGTCGCGCAACAGGCCGGCAAGCTCCTCCTCGGCCGGCAGACGCCCTTCCCCTGAATAAAAGCCATAAGCATTCTGCAGACTGGCAAATGAGACATCAAAATAACCATCGGTTTTCGCATAATAGGCGACAGCGATCTGCAACAGAGGCTTCAGCAGTGCATTTGCAGCCAGGCGACCGTTGCGGTTCAACTCACTCAACTCTGAACCATCGAGATGAAAGGAAGCCATGCTCTCGACCCTGGTGAACTCGGCAAAAGCCGCATCGACCTGCTCTTTCGTAACCGGCGGGTAAGCGGTGATCGAAATTATCGTATCCATCATCAGCCGGCTCTCGAACAGCGGCGGCGGAGCTGGCAGCGGTCTGGTCAGAAAAACAAATGATATAAGCGCAGCGACGACCACAAGCAAAATTTTTGCTCTGAGAACTGTCATGATAAGCTTCCGTTCTGCTGCCTCCGATGCCAGAAGCAGCCGTTACAGGATACTTCCAGACGACACGATAATCAACCGCCAATTTGCTCTCAAGATGTTGACATTGCTGATGACGGGCGGTACCCTTGTCTGAGAAGTTAATCAGATTATCACATCAGGACGGAACTTACGGGATGGAAAAACCTGAATTAGTTATTGCCGGACTCTGTGTACTGGCAATCGGCATTTATTTCTTTTATCGCTGGTATGTGCTGCGCAAAAAAATCATCGATATAATTGCGACTCCAACCTCCAAAATTGGCACTCTGCTCAATGCAAAAAAGAACGCCGGCAACGTCGTCGAAGTAAAAGGCAAACTGGTCGGCGAAGATGAATTGCTCAAATCGCCTTATGCCAGTAAAGACTGCGTCTACTACCATTCAACCGAAAAGAACAAGATCCGCGAGGTTTCTCAGTCGGGGAATTCACGCTCCAAAAGTGTTCGTGTCTACGTTGAAACCTTCTCTGAAAGCAAAAGTGACCGAAAATTCTTTATCGAAGACGAAACCGGGCGCATTCCCGTCGACCCGGAAGGAGCCGAAGTTGACGGCATGGTCGTTCACAAAACCATCGAACCGGTTGGCGGCGGCGACAGCACCGGCTTTTTCGGCAGCATGTTCGAACCCTGTGGATCCAAGATCATAGCAGTCATCAAAGAAGAGCAGATACTGCCGGCAAACCGCAAGGTCTACCTGATCGGCGAACTCTTCGTCGGCAGCAAAGGTCCGTTCATCGGCGGCTCCCCGGCAAAAGACAAAACGTTCTTCATTTCACTCAAGACCGAAGAAGCGCTTGTTGGTGAAGGCCAGCGCGAGATGAGCTTTCTGACACTGGGCTGGGCCATCTTCGGTGCTGCCGGCTTCGCCCTGCTGATGATGGCATTTTGAATAAAATGCATCCTGTTCAAGGCTGAAGCTTTTGCTAAAATAGTTACTGGATCAGAACATTGGACTACTGCGAGGCCTGAAGACGGGTTTGCTTTTTCGTAAGCTTGTGAGCGAAGCGAATCGCTGAAGAAAAAGCATCCCGGCTGAAGGCCGAAGCTTTTGTGTATAAGTGAGGAGTTGTCGAGAATTCATATGTTAAAAAAATTCTTCAGCTGCCGGGTCTGTCGTGGAATCACTTCGCTGCTGCTGGCTGCCGTCATCTGGCTGCCCAACGCGCACCGCTTTTTCGATCAGCCCGCAAGCAATTACATAGCGGGCGCCAAGGCGCCTCCCAAGGCCATGGCAATAGCCGGCCGCCACATCAGACTCTGGACCGATCCTGAACTGCGCAAGCTCGAACTCGAAAAAATGCGGTCGCGTAATGCCGAATGGGACTTCATGGCTCGCTGCTTTTTCGTATGGTCGCTCGCGAACATGGGATTGCGCGATCCTTCGCTTACTGCCACAGTGTTGCCGGTCATGGACAGCATCATCGACGAAACGATCAAACTTGAACAACAGCACGGCATTCATTTTTTTCTGATGCCCTATTCGCGCATATCTGAATTCAAGCTGCAGCCGGAACGCTCGATCTTCATCGATGGTGAAATCGCCCTGATGCTCGGCCTGCGCCGCCTGCTCGAAGAAAAGGAAGAATACAAAAAGCTGCACCGCGACCGCATCGATATCATGCTCGAACGCATGCAGAAAAGCCCGGTGCTCTGCGCCGAAAGCTACCCGGATGAGTCATGGCTTTTCTGCAACAGCATTGCGCTGGCCTCGATCAAGGTCGGCGACTACCTTGACGGCACTGACCACTCTGAATTCTTCGCGCGCTGGCTGGAAAGTGCCAAAGCAAACCTGATCGACAAAGAAACCGGACTGCTCGTATCTTCTTTCGATTTCGAAGGCAAAAGAATTTCAGATGGCCCGGAAGGCAGCACGATCTGGCTGGTGGCGCACTGCCTCAAGCTGCTCTACCCTGAATTTGCCGCCGAGCAGTACAACCTGGCAACAAAACACCTGAGAACCAGCATGGGCTATTTTGGCTACGCCTACGAATGGCCGGGCGGCACCGGGCATGACGACGTCGATTCGGGGCCGATCATTCCGCTGCTGAACCTGTCAGCCGGCTCTACCGGTCTGGCTTTTGTCGGCGCGGCAACCTTCGGCGATCGTGAATATCTCGCAGCACTCTACCGTTCACTCGAACTTGGCGCTTTTCCGGTTTACGACTCTCTTGGCGTCAGATACTGCGCCAGCAATACCGTCGGCGATGCCGTGCTGCTCTACTCGATGGCACTCGGCCCAGCCTGGGAAAAAATCATGAAAGGCAGGCCAGCAGATGAGTAACAGCAAATTCAATCCGTTCAAGGCAAAACTCTTTTCGGGCTGGGGTTTTCTGTCGCGTGGCCTGCTGATCATTGCCGTCTTCGTACTGCTGCATCTGCTCGGTCTGCGAGAATACACGAGCTTTATCAGCGGCACCACTTCAGGCAGCTTCGGCGACCTGCTCGGCGTCACTTACTTTATTCTCTATTCGCTGACGATATTCGTCGCCCCGGTTCTCATCATCGCGACAGCCTTCATGAAAATATTCAGCCGCTACGCCGGCGTCGAAGACTGACAAGGAGCTTATAAATGGCGAGTGATACGTTTAACTGGTATTCGCAGCTGATCAAGCCGAGCTGGTCGCCGCCGGCCTGGGTGTTTGGGCCGGTCTGGTCGGTGCTTTACGCTATCATCGCAGTATCGTTCGGCACTATATTTTATCGTGCGTATAAGCGCCAGATCCCGCGCAGCGCTGCCGTGCCCTTTGCTCTGAACCTTGTGTTCAACTTTGCCTTCACACCTCTGCAGTTCGGGTTGAAAAACAACCTGCTGGCTGCCATAGACATTCTATTTATTCTGGCAACGCTCATCTGGAGCATTCTGACAGCTTGGAAACACCTGCGCTGGGTAGCAGTTGTGAATATCCCCTACCTGCTCTGGGTCAGCTTCGCCACCTTATTGCAGCTCACCATCACCTGGCTCAACCGTTAATACCGCTACAACCGCATGCTTTGCAGTGTTTCTGACAGCGATTCTCGATGTGAATCCAATTTGCGATGTCCAGGTAACTCTCTCAAAAAATCTGCGGCAATCTGGATAATCAGCGGTTCCTGCTGTTTTTTCGAGGTTTGCTGAAATTTGCCGTATTGACAAAACGCTGGTTTATGAATATTCTTGATTCATCACGCAACTTATGGTTGTGTGTGCAGCCTCGACACCGGGAGGTACAAATTTATGACTGCAGGAATAAACAAAAGCTGATTTTTTAACAGCCCGTTTCCGTGCGTCTTCCGGTTGTGTGAGAGAATGCTCAAAGCAGACCCATAAGCTGTTATGCTGCACCCGATATTTGTTTCATGCACCGCGACGTTCCCGGTGTTCTGCCAGCCCTCTGACTGACATGCGACACCCTGACAATACAAAACAGGAACAATCAACAAATGCATTGTGAACTTAAAAACTACGGTTTCGGCTTCTTTCAGGAGCAGTTCCGCAGCGAAAACGATATAAAAATGGAAAACATCGCGCGGGTTCTCTCAGACTCGCATGAGATTTATCTGCTGCAAACCAGCAGTGGTGTCTGTCGCGGTTCGATGACCGGCAAAATGCGCTTCAGCGCAGAAAACCGGCATGACCTGCCGGCAGTCGGCGACTGGGTCGTCATCTCAAAACCCGATGCGCACAGCGCAGTAATCGAAGAAGTTTTTCCACGGCGCACCAGCCTGTGCCGCTCCGCCGTGCTGGCAAAATCAAGCAGCACCCAGGCCGACGTTCAGATCATCGCGGCAAACGTTGACCTGGTCTTCATCGTTATCGCTGTCGATCGCGATTTCAGCATCAACCGTATCGACCGCTACCTCGCACTGATTCTTGAGAGTGGTGCTATTCCGGCAGTTCTGCTCAATAAATGTGACCTGATCGACGAAGACACCTGGAAATCTCAGCAAAACCAGCTGTATAAAAGACATCCTGGTGTTGAAGTCATCGCGACCAGTCTGATCAGCGGTCTAGGGCTTGATCTCCTCAAAGCTGCGGTTGCGCCGGCGCAGACCTGCTGCTTCGTCGGTTCATCGGGCGTCGGCAAATCTTCACTGATCAATTATTTTGCCGGCGAAGAACTGATAACCACCTCAGAAATCAGCGAAGCCAACCAACGCGGCCGGCACACAACGACCAGCCGGAATCTGCACCTGCTGCCTTCCGGCATGCTGCTGCTCGACACGCCTGGCATGCGCGAAATCGCCATGCCAGACGCCAGCAGTGGGGTCGGCGAAGCGTTTGCCTTTATCGAAGAAATCGCTTTAAAGTGCCGCTTCACCGATTGCCGTCATGTCGATGAACCCGGTTGTGCAGTAATCGAAGCAATTGAGCGCGGAGAGCTTGATTACGAGACACTTAACAGTTATAAAAAACTTCTGCGCGAATCTGCCAGGTTTGAGAAAAAAATCAACGAAAAGCGCCGCAGCGAGCGCAGCTTCGGCAAAATGGTGCGCGAGGTTCTCAAAGTAAAAAAACAACTCAAAGGCTGCTGACAAGAGCAACTTTAGAAATTTGAGTATCCATCAACTAAGTGCGTAGGCGGGCATCTCATAAGCGTAAGCTTGTGAGCCGAGCACTCTTGACGTAAAGGCTCCAGCAATCGAGAAGCGGAGGAGGCGAATCGCTGGAGCGTTGAGATCCCGCCGAGAGCACGTGTATTAACACCAAAAGTTGACTAAGCTCAGTACACATTGTACGCTGTATGTCGATGCCTGCGAAGGCAGCGGCAATATATGCATTCGAGCTTTTAAGAGGAAACGGTTATGAAATGCCCAAATTGCGAAGGTTTTTTGAATGACGATACTCCGGTCTGTGAGAGCTGCGGATTCGACATACACGAATTCGACAAGGTTCTGACGATACCGGCAGAGCGTGACGGCCTGATCAACGACTGGGCTGGCTCCTTGAGCGAAGAAGCCTGCAGCCGGATCAAGGATCGGCTGCAGGCTTTCTGCGAACAGACCGGCATGGACTGCTGCCTGGTTACGCTCGAATCAGCAGCGCCGCGTTCGCCTCGCGAATTCGTATTCTGGCTGTTCAACCGCTGGCAGATTGGTGGCGACAGACACCTTGGCGTGCTGGTTCTGCTGTCGCTGGCCGAACGCCGCATCGAAGTAGAAGTCGGCAACGAGCTCGAAAAATACATCACCGATGACGAGGCCGCAGGCGTTCTCGAACATCATGCCGTGCCGTTTTTTAAAAAAAGCGATTACGACAACGGCCTGTATCACTCGCTCGACATGCTGGCACGCATTATCGAGCATGGCGTGAGCGAGGAGAAAGCCAATGCGGCAGCGAACTAACGCGCTATTATACAGCGTTCTCGTTTTCATGATACTGACGCTTGTCGGTAGCAGCTGCCTTGCCCGCAGCATGCCGGTTAGACGGGTTCCGCTCAATGATGAAATGGGCCTGCTCGACGATCAGATGGCGCTCGAAGTCAAACGCATAAGCCAGCTGCTCTATCGCGATTTCAAGAGCGAACTGGCGGTTCTCATCATTCGCTCGACCGATGGCGTCAATGCCAGCGATTATGCGTTGCAGGTGTTCAACCACTGGGGGCTTGGCCAGGCTGGCGTCGATAACGGCATGCTGATCATGTTCGCCATCGACGACCGCCGCGTCGAGATCAAACCCGGCACCCGATATAAACACAAGTTTTCAGAAGCTTTCTGCACAGACCTGCTGACGATCAATGTCGTGCCGGAAATGCGTGCCGGCAGACCGGCGCAGGGCGTCTTCATGGCAGCGCGCGAAGTCGCCGCCGAAATCAGGCGCTTTGAAGAAGCCGGGGGGGCTTCAAGCAGCTCTTCTACTGGTGAAGCGCTGCCAGGCCAGAGCCAAAGCAGTTCAAGCCAGGGCAGCAATAACTACCGGAGCAGCTCAACAACCTCTGGCAGCAGCTCAGGGTCATCTGGCAGTTCAGGGTCATCCTCTTACAGAGGGTCTTCCAGTTACAGCAGTCCGCTCAAAAGCCCGGCGGTTCGCTTTGTCATCTACGTCTGCATGGGATTGTGGATCGCCGCCGGCATTTTTTATTACTACACGACTTTCAGCAGCGGCAAGCTGCTGGTAAGTCCCTGGCTGTTCATTCTCTTCATGCTGCTGACAGGTTTTATTATTGCATTTGTAGCCAGCAAAGCCTTCAATATAGTCGACGATCCGCTTGACCAGGTGGCTTCGGGCAGTGGCGGCGTGTCACTGATCAGTTTCCTCTGGCTGTTTTCCCATATCTGCCCGCGCTGCAACAAGTATATGAATGTTCACACCAGAACGCTGCATTACGCAACTTACTCTTCATCAGGGCTCGGCGAAAAGACAGAACATTGCGACCATTGCGGGTATCACCGGGTCAGCACCTACACGATTCCGCGAAAAACAAAAAGCTCGAGTTCAAGCCGTTCGCGCGGGTTTGGCGGGGGCGGAGGCGGGGGCGGGAGGTCTTCCGGTGGCGGCGGCGGTGCCAGCTGGTGACAAAGGTTTTTGACCGTGAATTGCGGACAGGAAATATCGCGCTTTGCGTTTTTCTGCTGATCATGCTGCTGATCGGCCATGCCGGTCATGCCGAAGAGGTTACCCTGCGCGTATGGGGCATGGGCGGCGAGGCTGAAAAGCTGCCCAAAATGGCGCGGCGCTTCGAATACGAAAACCCCGGCGTCAAAGTACGCATACAGGCTCTTTCATGGGGCGGTTCTTACGAGAAACTGGTGACAGCCTTTCTCGGCGGCACTCCGCCGGACGTCTGCCAGATGGGCACGACCATGATGCGAGATTTTCATGCAATGGGTGCGCTCGAAAGCCTGCAGCCGATGTTCGACTCGGGCGACCTGCGGGCGGAAGATTTTTTCAGCGAATCGCTCAAGACCTGCACCTATGACGGCCAGTATTACGGCATGCCCTGGTATGTCGACACCAGAGTGGTTTATTTTAGACGCGAGTATCTCGACCGCTTCGGCTGGCAGCAGTTTCCGCAGACCTGGGAAGAATTTTTCAAGCTGGGGCAGCAGGTTACTGCGGCAAAACGCGCGGCCGGCGACGAAATCGGCTATTTCTGCAGCCTGCAGGGGTTCACCTTCGAAATGTTCTACTGGCAGGCCGGCGGCGATTTTATGCCCCTGCAGAATGGAGCGCCGCCTTTTGATGCGGCGAAGATGGCCGAAGCGATCGGTTACGAGCGCAGCCTGCGCCAGGCCGGGTTCCTCGGCAAACCTCATGATTCTGGCATCGATTACATAACTGAATTCGATCTGGGTCGCTATGAGGTAGCGATCTCCGGCCCCTGGATGGCCGCAGACCTCAAGAAGAACCAGCATCGACTCAAGAATGCCTGGGGCATGGCGCCGATGCCGGAAAACAAAACGCGCACCTCTTTCATTGGCGGCTCCAATCTCGTTCAATTCAAAGAATCCCGCCACAAAGAAATCGGCCGCAAATTCATTTTGTTTTTGAGCCGGCCGGAGATTCAGGCTGAGTGGTATGAGATTTCGAACGATCTTCCGGCGAACCGCCGGGCCATGGAAACACCGCAGCTGATCGACGACCCGGTCATGCAGGTTTTCCGCGAGCAGCTCGCAGACACCCGTCTGCCGCCGGCAGATCGAGAATGGAGCATCTTCTGGGATCGTTTCTATCGCCAGTATGACGCTTTCATGGAAAGTGACGATGACGTGAAGACATTTGTCAGACAGATGAACGCGGTCATGGCAGAAGTAATCGCCGAGCGTGATGCGGTCGGTCGGCCGCAAGCCGGCGGGCTTTACTGGGTAGCTCTGACTCTGTTCCCGATAATTCTGCTGTCGGCTTACATTTTTTTGGGCATCGGCCGGCAACAGTCGATAAAAGCGCTCACCAGCACGCCATTGCGAACTGTCGCCCTGTTTCTGGTTCCGGCCATGGCGGTCATGCTGATATTCCGGCTGCTGCCGCTCTGCGTGGCCTTTGCCGCCAGCTTTACCGATCTCGGAGCCGCCAATATAACCGATCCGACCCGGGCGCTGTTTACCGGTTCCGCCAATTATCTGCGCCTTTACCAGGATGAAATCTTCTGGAGAAGCGTGAAAAATACCCTGATTTACCTGCTGGTCGGCGTTCCTGCCAACCTGTTGATCGCACTGACGCTGGCTCTGGCGATAAACCGCTTTCGCGGCTGGAAGCGAACGCTGCTGGCCACCGGACTGTTTCTGCCGTCGGTAATTACCATGGTAGCGTCGGCAGTGACCTGGCGCTGGCTTTACTGCCAGCAGAGCCCGCTCAACCTCGCCATCAACTGGCTGGGAATCGGCCCGCTCAACTGGCTTGGCGACCCCGACCTGGCGCTGCCTTCGCTGATCATCTTTTCGGTCTGGCGCAGTTACGGGCTGAGCATGCTGATCATTATGGCCGGGCTCGAGCTGATCAACCGCGAGCTTTACGAGTCGGTGCGCATCGATGGCGGCAGTCGCTGGCACGAATTTCGCCATGTCACCCTGCCCGGCCTGCGCGGCACGCTGTTTGCGGTTGCCGTCGGCATAATCGTCGCCAACATTCAGTTTTTCATCGAGCCCTATGTTCTGACTGGTGGTGGACCAAAAGATGCGACCATGTCGCTGCTGCTCTTTTCATATAACCGTGCCTTCGGCTCTTTTCAGCTGGGTTATGCCTCGTCGGTGATCACCGTTCTCTTCGTCTTTTTCTTCATCTTCAACCTCTGGCAGAGACACTTACGCCAGAAACTCAGCTGACAGGAGAACGGACGATGACTGTACACACCCGCAACCGCCTGTTCAAAGAAGTTCTGTTTTTCAGCTTTCTCGTCTGTACGCTGGCGATAACCATGCTGCCGTTCATCTTCATGTCGGCCGAGGCGCTGGCGCCGTCCCCCCTGACCGCAGTAGAAGGCTCGCGCTATCTGCCGCAGAACTGGTCGCTGGAGTCCTTCCGGCAGCTGATGAGTGTCGGTGATATATCCCGCTTCGTCATGAACAGCATGATACATGCGTTCGGCTACACTTTTCTGTCGCTGCTGCTCAATTCTCTGGCGGCTTTCGCGTTTGCGCGCATGGTCTTTCCGGGGCGCGACCGTCTGTTCACCATGCTGATACTGGCGATGATGGTGCCCGGCCAGGTCATCATGATACCGGTGTTCATAATCGTCAAATCGCTGGGCCTGCTCAATTCGTTTGCCGGCCTGATATTGCCCGGCTGCGCGCACGCGTTCGGCATTTTTGCGGTCCGCCAGTTCATGCGCGACCTGCCCGACGAGATCTTCGATGCCGCCAGAACCGACGGCTGCAGCGACATCGATCTGTTCATCCACATCGCCCTGCCTCTCTGCCGCCCGATACTGGCGAGTCTGGCGGTGACCAGTTTCATCTACACCTGGGACCAGTTCCTTTACCCGCTGGTCATCATGCAGGACGAGCCGATGTTCACGCTGCCGGTCGCGCTGGTTTCGTTGACGTCGCAGCATTTTGGCAGCTGGGGCATGCTGCTGGCAGGCGGCGTCGTCACCGCCCTTCCCTCGCTCATCGTCTTCATGCTGGCGCAGCGCGCCTATGTCGCCGGCATCACCGGCGGCAGCAGCAAAGGTTAGGAGTCATCCCATGAGAAGTGCGTGCAGTCTGGGCAGAAATGGCGGTTGCATGCTTGCTTTTACCAGAATATTTCTGTTGATGTTCCCCTTGATGATCATAGGCATCGGCGCCAGCATGTTTCACAAGAACCGTCAGGCTCTTGGCTGGCCCGAGGTGCCGATAGTCATCAGCGGATCAGAGGCGCACAGCAGCTACGACGAAGATTCTGAAACCGGCGAAAAGACCTGGTCGATCGACGTCAGGCTGCACTTCACCGGATCTTATGAGGGAAAGTCGATTTCCGGCAGTTTTCTGCGCTCGACCCGCTTCGGCGACGACCAGCCAACGCCAGCCGAGATTGAAAAGCAGCGACTGTCGACCCTGGGCAGCTACCAGCGCGACGGCCTCACCGCGCACGTCAACCCGCAGGATACCAGTGAAACCATGGTCGAACCATCGCTCATCGGCCCGGCTTTGATGTTTCTTTTCGGCATCGGCATTCTGATCCTGTTCATCCGCAGGCGCAACACGATTCTCGAAGACGACTGATGCGACCTGGCAACTCGCCACCGCCGCAATATCGCAATTGTGCTGTCTGTATCAGCCGCAACCAAAACCAGTAATTTTTCCTGCCACTTCAGGCCATAACTGGTAATAATCATTACCAGTTTTTATATTGATCTACAAAAGCTCAATGAAATTACTCAAGACAATGAGATCAGCCTCAGAGCTGGGCTTTTTGGCCACGGATGGCCTTATGCATTTGCGCCACAGTAATGGTGCGCAAATGTGATGCCTTCGGCATACGCTTCGTCGCTAAGCTCCTCGCAATGACAGATTTAAGCGAACTTTTCAATACCATTTTCTATCGGTAAAATTAATGGCCGGAGACTTCGGCATGATCGAGATACTTAAAGAAGTGACTCTTTTATTTAAGGAGTCTTTTTACGGCGGCAGAGCGTTGGGCGGTAGAGGGATGCTCTCTGTAAAGGTAATTGGCTGAGGACTCACTTTCGTCGGCGAGGCGCTTCAGCACCTGTAACATGCCGGCCGGGTCGAAACCGGCTTTTTTCATCAACTGTACTGCCTGGGCATCGGCCTCATATTCGCTGTATCTCTGCCATCTGGCTGCGAACAGGTCGAGAATCTTCTTGTATCCGGCACGGCTGTTTTCGGGGAAAAGTTTGACCAGCTCACCGTTCAGCTGGCGGATCAGCATTATTTTCACGAAATCGCGCTTCTGCAGGTGGGAGATTTCATGGGCCATTATCGCCGCAACCTGATCAGTCGGCCAGTCGGCGATTTCGTCGGTCAGCACGACCCATTCGCCGCCTTTGGCAAAGCCGATGATGCCGCCGCCCGAAAGCACGCCGGGTTTTACCTGCAGATTTTTTCTGGAAAAATGCGGCTTGAGGCGGTCGGCAATTTTAGCGAGCTTCTCCATATGCGCGGGTTGATTGTCTTCAGGCGCGAAAAACTCTACAAAGAATTCATCAGCAAAGGCATTTTCACTTGTCCAACTTATCCGGGGGAGCGTTTTGCTGAAATGATCTGTATAGATGCGGTGCACATAATGAAAAGCTTTTTTGAGCTCAGGATCTCCGGCATCGGCTGCTTTTACCGTAGAATCAGGGTCGGGTATCAGCGTTGTAATGTCTGCGGCAATCTGGCTGAAAGAGTCGGCCTGAGCCGTCGTCACCCGTGCTATTGCAGTTTTAAGGTTTTCAGTAGCGGCGGAAGTGACGACTGCAACAAAAAACTGGCAGATTACCACAACCAGCAGCAAGCTTATATTTAATCTACGTCTGTGCATAACTATGCTCCGTTTCAATTACGTTCACTATATGACGTTGCATCGCAACGCATTTATCATGCCAGAGTGTAGTTTTTGCCTAAGCTTTCGCTACGCAGGCTTTTCCACCAAGATTTCTCCGGCGTACAATAAATTGCTGAAAAATTCACCAGACGCTGCCGGATTTTAAGCGAACAGAAATGCCTGCCCGGCAATATACCGGCAGACATTCTCCAAGGCAGAGTTTGAAGAGCCGAACGCTCAGCCGGGATCTTTTTCGTCTGCGGCTTTGAGTTCGGCGAGTTCGCGCCTGATCATGCCGATTTTCATGTCGTGATAAGGCGAGTCTTCCCAGAACTGGGATTCTTTGTAGGCCAGCTCTTTTTCAAGCTCTTTGATGCGGTTTCGGCGGGTTATACGATCCATATCCCATTCTATCAGAGTATAAAAGACAGCGCAATGAAACAGGAAACGCCTCTGTTATATAGACGATCATTGAATTTTGTAGCGAGGCCTGAAGCTTTTGTAGCACAAAGTAAAATTTCAGAATCATTTCGGAATATGATTAGACCTGATTTCGATTCATCTGTATAATTAAGTACAGATAATACAGTCGGAGGAGAAATATGTACCGACAACCTGTTATAATTTTGGCTTTGGCTGCAATCATGCTGATCGGACTGCCTGCATACTCAGTAGCGCAGAGCGGCAGCTATTTCGAAACCATCTATCAGGCAAAAGATTCTGCTTTATCACAGGTTGAAAACGAGCAGGACCCATATTTAGCCGGCGAATCGGTAGATATATTTGCCGACACGCCAGTTGACCTGCCAGACCAGAAGCTCATCGACAACTCCGAAGTCAGAACTGAAGAAAAAATACAGGATATTATCAGCGGCCTGGTGAGAATACTCACCGCCAAAATGACCGGTATTCAGATCGATTTAAGCAAAATAAAGATTGTAACCTGCAAAAAAGTGACGCCCCCTACCGGAACTGGAACTGGAACCGCAACTGCCACGAACACGAGCACGAGCACGAGCACGAGCACGAACACAGGAACGAACACCGGCACAGCCACAGGCACTGGAACTGGAACTGCCACCAGCACCAGCACCAGCACAAACACTGCCACTAATACTGGCACAAGTACAGGAACCGGCACTGGAACTGGCGCTGACATGCAAGTCAATTCCACCGGCCTGATAGGAAACCATCAAGCCATCAACGGTTCCTCATCATGGACTCAGGCCCAGAAAGATGAGGCAAACGCCATCCTCCGCACCCTCCCGATGGGTTTCAGAAACTGCACTACAAAGTTCGTTCGCGAAAATGACAACACTGTGCCAGGCGCCCTTGGATGGTGTGACCTTCGTGGCGGGGTCTACCTCGCCGACTGCTCTGTAACCGGCAGATCATTCAAGGGCCCGTTTATCCACGAAATGGCCCACAACTTCAGCGCCAAAAATCCTGCCGTGACAAACGCATGGAAACAGCAATTCTGGACCAGCGGCCAGGTGAATCCGCCATCCACATCTTCTTATGGCAATGTCAGTCCCGAAGAAGATATCAGCGAATCAGTCAGAACTTACTGGCAGATCGGCCCCCAGATGAAAACCACCCACCCGGACCGTTACGAATTCATTAAGAAGAACATCATGGAAGGCATCGAATTCGGGTATAACGTGGACAACTGAACCTTTACTGATAAGAGTTTCCTTACCGCCAGACCGTTAGCCGTCCACAATGCCTGTGTTGCTATTTCACCGGCGCGAAGCGGGCGGTGAAGTGGCGCAGGAAAGGCGCTTCCCAGACGATTTTTAAACCTTTCGCCTTTTTGCGCTGCTGATAGGTTTCGATGATCGCTTCGACGGCGTAGTCGAAATGGCTCTGGGTATAAACCCGGCGCGGGAAGGCGAGGCGCACGAGTTCCATCGCGGCCGGGATCTCCTTGCCGGTCTTCTTGTCTTTTTTGCCGAACATGACGGTGCCGATTTCGACGCCGCGGATGCCACCGGTGCGATAGAGTTCGCAACAGAGCACCTGGCCCGGATACTGTTCGGCCGGAATATTCGGATAAACGGACTTCGCATCGATGTACACCGCGTGACCGCCGGTCGGGCGGATAATGCCGATGCCGGCGGCGAGCAGGCGCTCACCCATGTATTCGGCAGTGCGCACGCGATAGCGCAGATAGTCTTCGTCGAGCGCTTCCATCAGGCCAACGGCCAGCGCATCGAGATCGCGGCCGGCCAGCCCGCCGTAGCTCGGAAAGCCTTCAGTGAGAATAAGCAGATTGCGGCAGCTGGCGGCGAGCTCGCCGTCGTTCATGGCCAGGAAGCCGCCGATATTTACCATGCCGTCCTTTTTGGCGCTCATCGTGCAGCCGTCGGCATAAGAAAACATTTCCTGCGCGATTTCGAGCGGTGTCTTCTTTTCGTAGCCCTTCTCGCGGATCTTGATGAAATAGGCATTTTCGGCAAAGCGACAGGCGTCGATGAAGAACGGCACCTTGTATTTTTTGTAAATCTTCGCGGCAGCCCTGATGTTTTCCATCGAAACCGGCTGCCCGCCGCCCGAATTGTTGGTAACCGTCATCATACCAAGCGGCACTTTTTTGTGGTTCTTTTTGAGATACTCCTCAAGCTTCGCCAAGTCGATGTTGCCCTTGAACGGGTGTATCAGCGCCGGCTGCTTGCCTTCGGGAATGACGAGATCGACGGCTTCGGCGCCCTGATACTCGACATTGGCGCGGGTCGTGTCGAAATGCGTATTATTGGGAACGCAATCGCCTTTTTTGAGGGCGGTCGTAAACAGAATCTTTTCGGCGGCGCGGCCCTGATGCGTCGGAATGATATGCTTGAAACCGGTAATCTTCTGTACCGTGCTTTCGAAATTGTAAAAGCTCTTGCTGCCGGCATAGGCTTCGTCACCGGTAAGCATCGCTCCCCACTGTTTGTCACTCATGGCGCCGGTTCCGCTGTCAGTAAGAAAATCGAGAAGAACGTTGTCAGCCTTGATCAGAAACGGGTTATAAAAAGCCTCTTTCAGCAGCTGCACGCGCTGTTTTTCGGTAGTCTGGCGAATCGGCTCGACCATCTTGATTTTGAAAGGTTCAATCAAAGTCTTCATATCACACCTCGTGTATATCTGATTCCATGCGACAACGCACGACAGTCAGCAGAATAACACGCCGCGCCCACCAGGTAAAGAAAAACCCGCTGCCCGCACCAGTCGCCCTTTTAAAGCTCACCACCGACACTGCAGACCCAGAGAGCATCCACCGACTTTCTCAGATTAAATGCCGAAAACATCCGCAGATTTCTCCGATTAAACAGATGGAAAGAGAATTTTTTGCTTAAGGCCACTTTTCTTTAATCTGCGATCATCTGTGTAATCTGCGGTTAACTCTTGAACGCCTGCTTGTATTTAATCTGATTTATCTGCGGAAGTAACACTTCCCGGTGGGAAGTAAGGCATGGATCCTGCGACTGCGCCCGCCTACGCTGGCGCTTCGGCGCGCCTCGCGCAGGATGACTGGTTTTTGCCACTTGTCGGCATTCTGCGCGAAGCGTAGGGGTTCAACATGTTGAACCCCTACACAGAAATCACTGTTGACAGCAAATCTCTCAAAAAAAAATCTGCGGTCATCTGAGCAATCTGCGGACAGGCTTGAAATGTGCTGATGTCAGAAATCTGCAGGTTTGAAATGTTTCCAGCTGCTGACTATTATGTTTTTATGCTTAAGATGCTGGTCGCCGGCATAAATCAGCATTGGAGTTCCGGCACTTTTGCCGGCCAGCCTGCACCATCGTTCGAGGTTGATAAAAAAATCGTCGGCAAGCGTTTTCCCTGACTTTATTTCAATCGGGTTGAGCTTGCCACCGGCTTCAACTATCACATCGACTTCATTACCATTGCTGTCGCGCCAGAAATAAAGGCTGGCAGCTTCCCCATGGTTCATGAAGTTTTTCATCATATCTGAAACGACAAGGGTTTCGAAAAGGGCACCGCGCGAAGGATGTGTACTGACCTGATCTGCTTTGCGCAAACCGAGAAGCCATGCGGCCAGGCCGGTGTCGTAAAAATAGAGCTTTGGTGATTTTATCAGGCGTTTTGAAAAATTGGCATGGTGTGGGCGCAGCAGAAAGACAAGATAGCTCGCCTGCATAACCGACAACCAGGCCTTTGCCGTGTTGTGAGTTATGCCGCAATCGGTTGCCAGAGAGGAAAGGTTAAGTATCTGTCCGGTGCGGCCGGCGCAGAGTTTTACGAATCGTTGAAAGCCGTCGAGCTCATGCACTTTCAGCAACTGTCTGACGTCGCGCTCGACATAGGAGGCCACGTAGGCACCCAGCCACATTGCAGGTGAAACATTGCGGTCGTAGATTGGCGGATAAAAGCCCGTCAGGATGGTTTCATCAACAGAGGGGGGCAGTTTGTCTGTGTTTTCGAGTTCATCTATCGCGAATGGCAGCAGTTCAAGAAAAGCAGTTCGTCCAGCCAGGGTCTGAGTAACATCAGAGATCAGACCGAACTGTTGCGAGCCGGTAAGAATGAACAGACCGGTTCGGCCATCGCGGTCGACTATTGTCTGAATATATGATAAAAGCTGGGGAACCCGTTGTACTTCGTCTATGATTCCACCGTCAGGAAATCTTTCAAGAAACGATCTTGGGTCGCTTTGTGCAAACATTCTGACATCGGGATCTTCAAGAGAAAAATACGGCCGATCCGGCATGACTGCTCTGGCAAGAGTCGTTTTACCAGACTGTCTCGGCCCGGTGATGGTAGCTACCGGGAAACCTTTAAGCATTTCAATTACACTTGCATAAGCTGTACGCTTTATCATAACAGTAAAATAGCAATATTTATGTAAATTGTCAAAATAATTTACAATTTACATAAACCATGTGCAGAACTCGATTCTCAGATTGATGCAGACTATGGCAACCCTTCTATTGCGTGGATGCCGAAGATTGACAAGAAGCAATTCTCTTAAAAAATCTGCGGTTATCTGTGTAATCGGCGGATACGTCTTAAGCGGCTGGAAAATATCGAAAAATATTTTCCCCAAATCGTTTTTCGGCTGATTAATAGGCGGGATAACAGAGAACATATCTTTCACCCAGTTATCGGAGGTGACACCTGTGAATTTGCCGTTTACAACCGTTTTGGATTCAGATTCAGGACAAAACCTGCTTGAAAATATCTCAAAAATGAGATATAATTAGCAAAGGAGCGAGATAAATGCGTATTATCAGCTGGGCTAAGGTGCGCGATTTCATCGATCGGCATCCAGAAAGCCTCAGCTCGATGCAAACATGGTTCAAATAAAACTCCCGGATCATCTGCGGGATTCATTTCAATCGCGGCCGGGTATATGTTCGGCACGTCATGACCCACGCAGAATACGACAAAGGGAGATGGAAGAATGAATAGTGTCACCAGACCGGCCTGTTTCGACAATGAATTCGTATCGGCCTGGAAGAGGCTCACCAGAGATATCCCGTTGTCGCGCATCAGGACGCGCCGGCAATACGATCTGGTGGTAATGGCGCTGGAGTATATTTCCGATCAGGTGAACGATGATTCTCAACACCCTCTGGTCGGTCTGCTCGAAACTCTCGAAGTGCTTATCGAAGACTACGACGCTGAACACCACCAGATCCCGGCATTACCCGGAAATGAACTGCTGCGCAATCTCATGCTCGAACACGGCCTGAAACAGGTTGATCTCGCTGAAATTGGAAGTCAGGGCGTCGTTTCAGAAATCTTGTCAGGAAAGCGCCGCATCAACAGGCGGCATGCCGACCTGCTGGCCAGGCGATTCTCGCTGCCTGCCGAACTCTTTTCGAGAACTTGACACAAAACGGCGTTGGCAGTCCAAAAGCATCCACAGATTGCACCGATTGCGCAGATGGAGTAGCAGCAATTCGCGGCAAAAAGTCAGGCATGGATCCTGCGACTGCGCCCGCCTACGCTGGCGCTTCGGCACGCCTCGCGCAGGATAACGCACTTTTTGGTCATTTTGCGCGTATCGCAACGTAGGGGTTCAACATGTTGAACCCCTACACAGAAATCACTGTTGACAGCAAATTACTTAAAAAAAAAATCTGCGGTCATCTGTGTAATCGGCGGATAAATCTTAAACGGCTGAAAATCTGAACGTATTTTCCGGAATATATCTATCGAGGGCAAAAAACCTTGATGGAGGTAGACCATGAAATTCGTTTTCAAACCAGAGTATAAGGTTCTTCCGGCCGGATGTGATTCGCAGTTCCATGTAATTACAAGTCTATCAGTGCCGTCGGACACAAATGGCATCGAACTGCGACCACCAATTTCACTCGCACTGGTGATTGACTGCAGCGGTTCAATGGAGGGCGCAAAAATCGAGCAAACAAAAAATGCCATTCTGGAAGTAATGCATACCCTTACGCGCCGCGACCGTCTCACCATCGTTACGTTCGACGACGATATACACACGATATACGAACTGTCGCTGCTGCAGAACAAGCAAACCGTAACTGAAATCGTCAGCCAGATTAGTACCGCCGGATCGACAAACCTTTCAGGAGGTTGGCTGAAAGCTCTCAGCCAGCTCGCAGAATCATTCGACCCGTCTCACATTAACCGCATTTTTCTGCTCACAGATGGACAGGCTAACAGAGGGGTAACAGACCCGGCTGAACTTGTAAAAATTGGCCGAACATACCGGGAAAAAGGGATCCCTACTTC
>Ga0116144_10000445_pt1 | contig 54818 bp, 47 predicted proteins | sample AD_UKC035_MetaG_FD_89746 | JGI IMG/M metagenome (GOLD analysis project Ga0116144, IMG submission 89746) | Active sludge microbial communities of municipal wastewater-treating anaerobic digesters from USA - AD_UKC035_MetaG | ecosystem: Engineered > Bioreactor > Anaerobic > Digestate | place: USA...
GGGGGTGTTGCAGGTGAACATCGAGGGGCAGACGCGGTAGTACTCCTTGAGGCCGACCTGCGCCTGCAGGAAGGGCAGCTGCGAGAACGCGGCCAGCGCGGCCTGGCGCACCTTGGGGTTGTCGAAGGGCTTGTGCAGGTGGTTGAAGCGCCCGATGTACTGGTTGCCGTAGTTCGAGTACTTGGGCAGCTGCAGGTTCGGGTCGGCCTTCACGGTGGCCAGGTGATCGGCGGGGAGCTGCTCGATGATGTCGACCTCGCCCTTCTGCAGCGCGTTGATCTGCGCCTGCGGGTCGCGCAGCGCGAGGTTCCATTCGACGCGGTCGACATGAACCTGCTTGCCGCCGGCCGAGCCCGAGGGCGGCTCGCTGCGCGGCACGTACTTCGGGTTCTTCACGTAGACGGACTTGTCGCCCGGCTTGAACTCGTCCTTCTTGAAGATGTAGGGGCCCGAGCCGGTGTAGTCGTCGATCTGCTTGAAGGCGTCGGTCTCGGCGACGCGCTTGGGCATGATGAAGGGGACATTGGCGCCGGGCTTGCCGAGCGCCTCGAGCATGAAGCCGCAGGCCTCGCCGAGGAAGATGCGGAAGGTGTCCGGCGCTGGCGAATCCATCTTCGAGACGAACTGCATCAGCGCAACGCCCATCGCGTCGCGCTTGCCCCAGCGCTGCAGGCTCGCGATCACGTCGTCGCCGGTGACCGGCTTGCCGTCGTGGAACTCCAGGCCCTTGCGCAGCTTGAAGGTCCAGAGCCGGTGATCGGGGCTCTCGGTCCAGGTCTCGACCATCTGCGGCTTGACCTTGCCGTTGGCGTCGGTGCCGAAGAGGGTGTCGTAGATCATGTAGCCGTGGTTGCGCGTCATGTACGCGGTGGTCCAGATCGGATCCAGGATCGCCAGATTCGAGTGCGGGACGATGCGCAGCACCTTGCCGTCCTGCGCCTGGGCGGCGGGAATTCCGAGCAGGGCGGCGCTGGCGACGGCGGCGCTGGCGAGCGAGAGGATCGATCGGCGGCTGGTGCTCATGAGGTGTTCCTTCGCAAGTGGAGGTCGGGCAGGCAGGCTCCGCATGCGGGCTGCCCCGGCGGGGGTTGGACCATTCTCAGAGTCGTGCCCGGCGCTTCCATTGGGGCAAATACCTGATCTGCCGCAAGGGCGACGCGGGCGTTTGGTGCTCAGTCAGGGTCGTTTTCGCCCGCTGCGTTGCCGGGATCCAGGCGCACGATGAGTTCGTCGAGCGTGTCGTAGAAGCTGCGGGCGAAAGGCGCGCCGATCGCCGCCTCGATCTCGCGATAGATCGCCTCGATGCGCGGCGCGAGCTGCCGCGCCAGTGCGCGGCCCTTGGGGGTGAGTGCGACCTGCACCCGGCGCGCGTCGTGCCCGAGCCGCGTGCGCGTGACCAGGCCGATGTCGTCCATGCGCGCGAGCACGCCCGCGAGGCTGGCACTGCTGAAGGCGCAGAGCAGCGCGATCTGCCGCGGCTCGAGCGGCCCGGATTCGAAGAGGCAGCGCACGATGCGCCACTGCTGCTCGGTCACGCCGGCGGCCTGCAGCGCCGGGCGAAAGCGTGCGATCACGCGTTCCCGGGCCTGCAGCAGCAGCAGCGGCAGGTTGCGGTGCTCGAAGACGCGTGCGGTGTCGTCGTTCGTGTTCGCCATGGGGTCGGGACGATGCTTGCTCACATGTTAGCAACGACCGCGGGCGACCGCCGCCGGCCCAGGCCTGCCGCCGCACCTGTCGCCGCGCGCAGGCGCCTCACGGCGGCGGATCCGCGAGCCCGATGCCGCGCAGGAAGGCCTGCACCGAGGCCGCGGCGCTGGCTTCGAGGTCGAAGCCTTCGTCGAGCAGCCAGCTGTAGATGAGGCCGTGCACCATGCTGTGAAAGCCGTGCGCGAGCTGGTCCGAGGGTGCGGGCAGCGCGCAGCCACGCGCTCGCGCGGCGTCCTCGAAGACCTGGCGCTCGCGGTCGGTGTTGAGCCGATGCATCTGGATGTGGCGCGCGATCACCGGGCCGATGTCCTCGGCGTGCTCGACCTTCTGCATCGCGATGCGCAGCACGCGCCGGGTGCGCTCGTCGTGCACGATCTGGTGCAGCGCGCGCTCGAGCTGCTGCAGCAGCTGCTGCAGCGGGTCTGCCGCACCGTCGGCCTCGCCGGCCGGCTCGGAGCCCAGCGGCAGCGTGACGCGATCCATCATCGCGTTGAAGAGCGCGGCCTTGTCCTTGAAGTGCCAGTAGAGCGCCCCGCGCGTGACGCCTGCGGCGTGCGCGATGTCCGAGAGCGCGGTGCGCGAGACGCCGCGCTGCTGGAACACGAGCTCGGCGGCGTCAAGCAGTGCCTCGCGCGTGGCCAGGGCTTCTTCCTTGGTGCGTCGGGCCATCGTTCTGGGGTGCTGGAAAATGCGGGCACTGTCGCGCCCGCGCCAATTCGATGATGTTGATTTTACATACATTCGTGTATGTATGTAGAATGCGCGCCGTCATGCGGAAGGACGGCAGCGCATGCAGCGGGCGGATCTTCGTCCCGCATCGCTGGTCCCCCTGATTGCCCCGATCCCGAGCTCACTCCGGTGGGCATCGCGATCCGTTGTTCCGGCCCTGTTCGCCTTCGGTGAGCGCGGCCACCCGATTCCTGCGCCTGCAAAGCCCGGTTCCGTCACATGCAACAGACCCACGCCAACCGCTTCCCGCCCTCGCGCCGCCTGGCGTTTCTCGGCCTCGCCACGGCCGTCGCCTTGGCCGCCTGCGGCAACCGTGAAGGCCAGCAGCAGGGACCGGGAGGTCCCGGGGGCCAGATGCCGCCGCCGGAAGTCGCGGTGATTGCCGTCCAGCCGGTGCCGGTGAGCCTGAGCACCGAGCTGCCGGGGCGGCTCGAGGCCTCGCGCGTGGCGCAGGTGCGGGCGCAGGCAACCGGCATCCTGCAGCAGCGCGTGTTCACCGAAGGCAGCGACGTCAAGGCCGGGCAGGTGCTCTACCGCATCGACCCGGCACCCTACGAGGCCGCGCTGCAGAGCGCGCAGGCGGCACTGGCACAGGCGCAGGCGCAGCTTGCACAGGCGAGCGCGCTGGCCGCGCGCTACAAGCCGCTGGTGGCCGCGCAGGCGGTGAGCCAGCAGGAATACGACGCCGCGGTCGCAGCCGAACAGGCTGCGCAGGCGCAGGTGGCCGCGGGCAAGGCGGCGGTGCGCAGCGCGAGCATCAACCGGGCCTACGCGACGGTGGTCTCGCCGATCAGCGGGCGCATCGGCCGTTCGATGGTCACCGAAGGGGCGCTCGTCAGCGCGCAGGAGGGCACGCAGCTCACCACGGTGCAGCAGATCAACCCGCTCTACCTGAACATCACCCAGTCGGTGAACGAGGTGCTGCAGCTGCGCGAGGCGCTCGCCGCCGGCAAGCTGGCACGCGCCGGGCAGGCCGAGGCCACGCGTGTCGACATCGTGCTCGAGGACGGCCGGCCCTACGGCTCGCCGGGCCGACTGCTGTTCACCGACCTGACGGTCGACCCGGCCACCGGGCAGGTGAGCCTGCGTGCCGAGGTTCCCAATCCGCGCGGCCTGCTGCTTCCGGGCATGTACGTGCGTGCGCGCCTGCAGCAGGCACAGATCGACGGCGCGATGCTGGTGCCGCAGCAGGCGGTGACGCGCGGAAACCAGGGCGACTCGGTGCTCGTGGTCGCGCCCGACGGGCAGGTGATGCCGCGCCCGGTGAAGATCGAGGGCGTCAAGGACGGCCAGTGGATCGTCACCGACGGGCTTGCCGCCGGCGAGCAGGTGATGGTCGAGGGCGCGATGAAGCTGATGTTCGGCGCCAAGGTGGTCAAGCCGGTGCCCTGGTCGCCGAAGAAGCCGCAAGGCGGCGCCGGGCAGCCGTCGGCGGCCGCGGCCCCGGCTGCCTCCGCGGCCCCGATGACGCCGGGCGCGGCCTCCGCCGCGGCTCCTGCCTCTGCTCCCGCGCCCGCCCCCGCGGCCTCGCGCTGACCCGCCTCCGCAGGACCGACGCATGGCCAAGTTCTTCATCGATCGCCCGATCTTCGCCTGGGTGATCGCGCTCTTCATCATGGTGCTCGGGGTGACCTCGATCACCCAGCTTCCGATCGCCCAGTACCCGCCGGTGGCGCCGCCGACGATCGTGCTCAGCACCTTCTACCCCGGCGCCTCGGCGCAGGTGCTGGAGGATGCCGTGCTCGCCGTCATCGAGCGCGAGATCAACGGCGCGCCGGGCATGGCGTACATGGAGTCGGTCGCGCAGGCCGACGGCAGCGGCTCGATCACCATCAGCTTCGAGCCCGGCACCAACGCCGACCTGGCGCAGGTCGAGGTGCAGAACCGCCTCGCGCGCGCCACGCCGCGGCTGCCGCCGGCGGTGGTGCAGCAGGGCGTGCGGGTGGAGAAGTCGCGCTCGAACTTCCTGCTCTTCACGATGCTGTCCTCGTCGGACCCCGACTACGACATCAACGAGCTGACCGACTACGCGTCGCGCAACATCGTCCCCGAGCTGCAGCGGCTGCCCGGCATCGGGCAGGCGCAGCTCTTCGGCGCCGAGCGCGCGATGCGCATCTGGATCGACCCGGCGCGGCTGCAGAGCTACAACCTCTCGACGGCCGATGTCGCCGCCGCGATCGCGCAGCAGAACGCGCAGGTCTCGGGCGGCGCGATCGGCGACCTGCCCTCGGTGGCCGGGCAGGGCATCACCGCCACGGTGGTCGTGCCCGGGCAGCTCGGCAGCGTCGAGCAGTTCGGCCGCATCGTGCTGCGCGCCAGCGGCAGCGGTGCGGCGGTCTACCTGAAGGACGTCGCGCGCATCGAGCTCGGCGCGCAGAACTACGCCTCCTCGGCACGCCTCAACGGCAAGCCCGCGGCCGGCATCGGCGTGCAGCTCTCGCCCACCGGCAACGCGCTGGCCGCGTCCAAGGCGGTGCGTGACCGCCTGACGCAGCTGCAGGCCTTCTTCCCGGCGACGGTGAGCTGGAGCATCCCCTACGACAGCTCGGACTTCGTGCGCATCTCGATCACCGAGGTCGTGAAGACGCTGGCCGAGGCGATCGTGCTCGTCTTCCTCGTGATGTTCCTGTTCCTGCAGAACTGGCGCTACACGATCATCCCCACCATCGTCGTGCCGGTGGCGCTGCTGGGCACCTTCGGCGCGCTGCTGGCCTTCGGCATGTCGATCAACGTGCTGACGATGTTCGGCATGGTGCTGGTGATCGGCATCGTCGTCGACGACGCCATCGTCGTCGTCGAGAACGTCGAGCGCATCATGAGCGAGGAAGGCCTGCCGCCGCTGCAGGCCGCGCGCAAGGGCATGGGGCAGATCTCCGGCGCCATCATCGGCGTCACGGTGGTGCTGATCTCGGTGTTCGTGCCGCTGGCCTTCTTCAAGGGCGCGACCGGCAACATCTACCGCCAGTTCGCCGCGGTGATGGGCGTCTCGATCTTCATCTCGGCCTTCATGGCGCTGTCGCTGACGCCGGCGCTCTGCGCCACGCTGCTCAAGCCCGTGGCCGCCGGCCATCATGACGACAAGCGCGGCTTCTTCGGCTGGTTCAACCGCCGCTTCACGCGCGCCACGCGCGCCTACGAGGGCGTGGTGTCGAAGCTGCTGCGCCGTGCCGGGCGGCTGATGATCGTCTACGTCGCGCTCGCGGCGGTGGTCGGCTGGATGTACACGCGGCTGCCGACCTCCTTCCTGCCGCAGGAGGACCAGGGCAACATCCTCGTCAACATCCAGCTCCCGCCGGGCGCCACGCAGGAGCGCACGCGGCGCGTCGTCGAGCAGGTCGAGGGCTACCTGCTGGCGCAGCCCGAGATCGCGCGCATGGTTTCGGTGATGGGCTTCTCCTTCTCGGGGCAAGGCCAGAACGCCGGCATCGCCTTCGTCACGCTCAAGCCCTGGGAAGAGCGCAAGGGCCCCGAGCACAGCGCCACCGCGGTCGCCGGCCGCGCGATGGGCGCGCTCTCGGGCGTCAAGGACGCCTTCATCTTCCCCTTGAACCCGCCGCCGATCCCGGAGCTGGGCGCGAGCGCGGGCTTCACCTTCCGCCTGCAGGACCGCGCCGGCAAGGGCCATGAGGCGCTGGTGGCCGCGCGCAACCAGATGCTGGGCATGGCGATGCAGAGCAAGGTGCTGGCCGGCGTGCGCCCGGACGGTCTCGAGGACGCGCCGCAGTTGCAGGTCGACATCGACCGCGACAAGGCGGCGGCCCTGGGCGTGGGCTTCGCGGCGATCAACAACGCGATCTCGTCCTCGCTCGGCTCGGCCTACGTCAACGACTTCCCCAACCGCGGGCGCCTGCAGCGCGTGGTCATCCAGGCCGACGCACCCGCGCGCATGCAGCCCGAGGACATCCTGAAGCTCACGGCGCTGAACAGCCGCGGCCAGGCGGTGCCGCTGTCGGCCTTCGCCAGCACGCGCTGGATCACCGGCGCGATGCAGACCATCCGCTACAACGGCTATCCGGCGATGCGCATCGCCGGCGGCGCGGCGCCGGGCTTCTCCACCGGCGACGCGATGCGCGAGATGGAGCAGCTCGCCTCCCGCCTGCCCGAGGGCTTCGGCTTCGAGTGGACGGGCCAGTCGCGCGAGGAGAAGCTCGCGGGCAACCAGGCGATGGTCCTCTACGGCTTCGCCATCCTCGCCGTCGTGCTCGCGCTGGCCGCCCTCTACGAGAGCTGGTCGATCCCGCTGGCGGTGATCCTGGTCGTGCCGCTCGGTATCCTGGGCGTGCTGCTGGCGGTGACCGGGCGCGGCCTGACCAACGACGTCTACTTCCAGGTCGGCCTCATCACCATCATCGGCCTGTCGGCGAAGAACGCGATCCTGATCATCGAGTTCGCCAAGGACCTGCAGGCGCAGGGCATGAGCGCGGTGAAGTCGGCGCTGGCCGCGGCGCACCTGCGTTTCCGGCCGATCATCATGACCTCGCTGGCCTTCACGCTGGGCGTGCTGCCGCTGGCGATCGCCAGCGGCGCGGGCTCGGCCAGCCAGCGCGCCATCGGCACCGGCGTGATGGGCGGCATCCTCGTCGGCACGACGCTGGCCGTCTTCTTCGTGCCGATGTTCTTCGTCGTCGTGCGCCGGGTCTTCAAGGGTTCGCCGCGCCAGCGCGAGCGTTATGCCGAGCACGCGGCGCACGCGGGCCTGGCCGGCGACACCGCGTCGCGCATCCTGCACGATGCAGAGGAGGGCCTGCCCGAATCCGAGATCCGCGCGCTCGACGCGCAGGACGAGAAGCCGCCCCGTTCCGACAAGGATCCGTCATGAAGCCGTCCGAACGAACCGCTTCGTCGCTGCCGCGCGGCCCGCGCCGGCTCACACTGGCAAGCGCCTCTCTGGTCGTCTCGCTGGCCGCCTCGTTGGCCGCCTGCTCGCTGACGCCGAAATACGAGCGCCCCGCGGCGCCCGTGGCCGCCGACTGGCCGTCGGCCGATGCCTTGCCGTCGCCCGTTGCGGGCGAACGGGCAGCTGCCGAGCTGCCGTGGCAGGACTTCGTGCAGGACGCGCAGCTGCGCGAACTGATCGGGATGGCGCTCGAGAACAACCGTGACCTGCGCGTCGCGGTGAAGGCGATCGAGCAGGCGCGCGCGCTCTACCAGGTGCGCCGCGCCGACGAGTTGCCGACCGTCGCGGCAGCCGCCAGCGGCCAGCGCTCGGAGCCCAACCCGGGCGCCGGCGACAAGGGCCCGAAGGTGAACTCGCTCTACAGCGTGGGCCTCGGCGTGGCCGGCTGGGAGCTCGACTTCTTCGGCCGCATCGCGGCGCTCAAGGATGCGGCGCTCGCGAACTACCTCGCGACCGAGGAGGCGCGCAAGTCGGCGCAGATCAGCCTCGTCGCCGGGGTCGCGAGCGCGTGGCTGCAGCTTCGGACCGACACCGAGCTGCTCGCGCTGGCCGAGCGGACGCTGGCCACGCGCGAGCAGTCGCTCTCGCTCGTGCGGCTGCGCTTCGAGCATGGCGCCTCGTCGGGGCTGGACCTGCGCCAGGCCGAGTCGCTGATCGCGGTCGCGAAGGCGGCACGCGCGCAGCAGCAACGGCTGCGTGCACAGGACATCAATCTGCTGACGCTGCTCGTCGGCGCGCCGCTGCCCGAGCGGCTGCTGCCGCCGCTGCGGCCGTCAGCAGAGCCGGCGCGCACGCCCACGCTCTCGCAAACCGTGAGCGCGGTCGAGCCGGTTCCGGAGCTGCCCGGCTTCGCGCCGATTCCGGCCGGGCTGCCGTCGGACCTGCTGCTGCACCGCCCCGACATCCGGGCTGCCGAACAGCAGCTCATCGCGGCGAACGCCAACATCGGCGCAGCGCGCGCGAACTTCTTCCCGCGCATCACGCTGACCGCGAGCCTCGGGCGCGTCAGCACCGATCTGGATGGGTTGATCGGCAGCGGTGGCAGCGGGGCCTGGTCCTTCGGGCCGACGCTGACGCTCCCGATCTTCGACGGCGGGCGCAACCAGGCGAACCTGGAGGCGTCCGAGGCCGCGCGCGAGATCGCGGTCGCCCAGTACGAGAAGGCGATCCAGTCGGCCTTCCGAGAAGTCGCCGACGCCCTGGCCAGCCGCGGCACGCTCGACGAGCAGCTTGCCGCGATGCGGGTGCAGGCGCAGGCCGAGCGCGCGCGCTTCGAGCTCGTCGAGCTGCGCTACCGCAACGGGGTTGCGAGCCACCTCGACCTGCTCGACGCGCAGCGCTCGCTGTTCGCGATCGAACAGGCGCTGGCGCAGGCGCAGCTCGCGCAGCGCGTCGCCGACGTGCAGCTCTACAAGGCGCTGGGCGGCGGCTGGATCGAACCCGCGCCCCGCAGCTGAACGCAAGGCGCGCCGCGCGCCGCGTGCTGCGGCGCTCCGCTCATCGGTTTCCCTTCCGCTTCGATGGGGCAGGGCCGCTGCGCTTGGCCACGCGGGTGCAAGGGCGGAGCCGTGCTGCGGTTGACTCACTCACATATTAGCAATTACAGTGCGGCCCTGCTTTCCGCTGCCGCACCATGCCTGCTGCCCTGAGTCTCGATTTCGCGCCTTGGCGCCTCTCCGGCACCGTCGTTGGCGCGCTGCTCAATCATCGCGCTGCGCTCGCGGCGCTGGGCGACGCGGTGCACGCCGCGCCCTACAAGGCGCCGCCGAAGGCGCCGGTGCTCTACGTCAAGCCGCGCAACACGCAGGTCGGGCAGGGTGCGCGCGTCGTCGTTCCCGCGGGCGTGCCCGAGCTGGAAGTGGGGGCGGCGCTGGGCCTCGTGATCGGGCAGAGCGCCTGCCGGGTGCGCGAGGACGAGGCGCTGGCGCGCGTCGCCGGTCTCGTCATCGTCGCCGACCTCTCGGTGCCGCACGAGAGCTTCTATCGCCCCTCGGTGCGGCTGAAGGCGCGCGACGGCTTCTGCCCGATCGGCCCGCGCGTCTGGCCGCTTTCCACCGTGAAGGACGTCGATGCGCTTTGCGTGCGCGTGGCCGTCGACGGCCGCACGGTGCACGAGACGAGCACCGGCGAGCGCGTGCGCGGCGCGGCGAAGCTGCTCGCCGACGTGTCGGCCTTCATGACGCTCGCGCCGGGCGACGTGCTGCTCACGGGGGTCGCCGCCGGCGCGCCGCGCGTCGCCGCGGGGCATGCGGTGAGTGTGGCCATCGAGGGTCTGGGCACGCTCGCCTTCGAACTCGTCCCCGAGGAGGCGGCATGAGAAGCGCACGCGTGGCCTTCGACGGCGCGATCCACGACGCCGTTCCGCACGCAGACGGCCTGCAGCTGAGCGATGGGCGCGTGCTTGCCGAGGATGCGGTCGTCTGGCTGCCGCCGCTGGCCGAAGTCGGGACGATCATCGCGCTGGGCCTGAACTACGCCGACCACGTCAAGGAGCTCTCCAAGGAGCTGACGCAGACGAGCAAGGACGAGCCGCTCGTCTTCCTGAAGACGCCGGGCAGCCTGATCGGGCACCGGGCGCACACGCGCCGGCCGGTGGACGCGAGCTTCATGCACTACGAGTGCGAGCTCGCGGTGGTGATCGGGCGCCGCGCGCGGCGCGTGAAGGCGGCCGACGCGCTCGCGCACGTGCAGGGCTACACCGTCTGCAACGACTACGCGATCCGCGACTACCTCGAGAACTGGTACCGCCCGAACCTGCGCGTGAAGAACCGCGACGGCGCGACCGTGCTCGGCCCCTGGCTGGTGAGCGCCGACGAGGTGCCCGATCCGCAGAAGCTGAGCCTGCGCACCACCGTCAACGGCCGCGTCGTGCAGCAGGGCACGACGGCCAACATGATCCACAGCGTGGCCGCGCTGATCGAGTACTTGAGCGAGTTCATGACGCTCGAGCCCGGCGACATCATCCTCACCGGCACGCCCGAGGGCACCGTGAACTGCAATGCCGGCGACGAGGTCGTCTGCGAGATCGAGGGCATCGGGCGTCTCGTCAACACGCTGGTGGCCGACACGCCGCCGGCGGTCTGAACGTCCCGAGGGGAATCTTCCATGTTCGATACCGAAACCCTCGCCCTGCTCGCGCCCGCGGTGCAGCAGATGGCCAGCAGCCACGGCAGGCTCCCAGCGCTCGCCGGCGGCCCGCAGCCCGCCGCCGACCGCGACGCGATCGCCGCGGTGCTGATGCGCGCAGCCGAGCGCATGCAGGACAACTTCCCCTACGCACACCCGCTCTACGCCGGGCAGATGATGAAGCCGCCGCACCCGGTGGCGCGCCTGGCCTATGCGCTGGCGACTTTCGTCAACCCGAACAACCACGCGCTGGACGGCGGGCGCGCCAGTTCGGCGATGGAGCGCGAGGCGGTGGCCGGCATCGCCGCGATGTTCGGCTGGGACGCGCACCTGGGCCACCTGACCAGCGGCGGCACGATGGCCAACCTCGAGGCGCTGTGGGTCGCCGGACGCCTGCACCCCGATCGGCGCATCGTCGCCTCCGAGCAGGCGCACTACACGCACGGCCGCATCACCGAGGTGCTGAAGATCCCGTTCCAGGCGATCGCGCACGATGCGCAGGCACGCATGGACCTCACCGCGCTGCAGGCGGCGCTGGATGCCGGCGAGGTCGGCACCGTCGTCGCCACGCTCGGCACCACCGCGGCCGGCGCGGTCGACCCGCTGCCGCAGATCCTGCGCCTGCGCGAGCGCTACGGCTTTCGCATCCACGTCGACTCGGCCTACGGCGGCTACTACCGGCTGGCCGGCAACCTCGCGCCCGAGGCGCAGGCCGCGTTCGAAGCGATCAGCGAGGTGGACTCGATCGTCGTCGACCCGCACAAGCACGGCCTGCAGCCCTACGGCTGCGGCTGCGTGATCTTCAAGGATCCGTCGGTCGGCCGCTTCTACCGCCACGACTCGCCCTACACCTACTTCAGCTCCAAGGAGCTGCACCTGGGCGAGATCAGCCTGGAGTGCTCGCGCGCCGGTGCCTCCGCGGTGGCGCTGTGGGCGACGATGCAGTGCTTCCCGCTGCAGCGCGGCGGCGCCTTCGCGCAGGGGCTCGAGGCCTGCCGCGAGGCGGCGCTCGAACTGCACCGCCGGATCGGCGCGGACGCGCGCTTCCTCGCCGGCCCGACGCCCGAGCTCGACATCGTCGTCTGGGCGCCGCGCGGTGCCACGGCCAGCGAAGTCTCGGCGCGCACGCAGGCCGTGTTCGAGGCCGCCGCGCGCGAGGACTTGCACCTGGCGGTGGCGAGCTTCCCGCGCGCGATGTTCCCGCACTGGCCGCTGCAGTGGGACGCCGAGCGCGTCACCTGCCTGCGCTCGTGCCTGATGAAGCCCGAGCACCGCGAGTGGGTCGACGAGATCTGGACCCGTCTTGGGCGCGCGACCGATGCCGTCCTCGCCGCCTGAACCAAGGAGCCGAACATGCACATCCGACACCTGATCAACGGCGAGGCCGTCGACAGCCGCGACCGCTTCGAGACCCTCAATCCGGCGAACCAGCAGGTGCTGGCCACCGTGGCCAGCGGCGGCGCCGAGGAGGTCAACGCGGCCGTCGCCGCGGCCAAGGCGGCCTTCCCGGCCTGGGCCGGCATGGCGGCGCTTGAGCGCGCCAAGCGCATCCGCGCGCTTGGTGAGCTGATCACGAGGAACGTCGCGGAGATCGCGCGCACCGAGACCATGGACACCGGGCAGGTGATCGCGCAGACCGGCAAGGGCCTGGTCCCGCGTGCGGCGGACAACTTCCACTACTTCGCCGAGATGTGCACCCGCGTCGACGGGCACACCTACCCGACGCCCACGCACCTGAACTACACGCTCTATCACCCGGTGGGCGTGTGCGCGCTGATCAGCCCCTGGAACGTGCCCTTCATGACCGCGACCTGGAAGGTGGCGCCGTGCCTCGCCTTCGGCAACACCGCGGTGCTGAAGATGAGTGAGCTGAGCCCCCTCACCGCCGCGCGCCTGGGCGAACTGGCGCTGGAAGCCGGCATCCCCAAGGGCGTGCTCAACGTCGTGCACGGCTACGGCAAGACCGCGGGCGAGGCGCTCTGCGCCCACCCGGACGTTCGCGCGATCTCGTTCACCGGCTCCACCGCGACCGGCAACCGCATCGTGCAGAGCGCGGGCTTGAAGAAGTTCAGCATGGAGCTCGGCGGCAAGAGCCCCTTCGTGATCTTCGACGACGCCGACCCGGCGCGCTCGCTCGATGCCGCGGTGTTCATGATCTTCAGCAACAACGGCGAGCGCTGCACCGCCGGCAGCCGCATCCTCGTGCAGAAGTCGATCTACGCCGACTTCGTCGCGCGCTTCGTCGAGCGCGCGAAGAAGATCAAGGTCGGCGACCCGATGGACGAGTCGACGATCGTCGGCCCGATGATCAGCGTCGACCACCTCGCCAAGGTGCGCCGCTACATCGAACTCGGCCCCAGGGAGGGCGCGACGCTGATGTGCGGCGGGCTCGACGCGCCGGCGCTGCCGGGCGAGCTGGCCAAGGGCAACTTCGTGCAGCCGACGGTCTTCGCCGACGTCGACAACCGCATGAAGATCGCGCAGGACGAGATCTTCGGGCCGGTGGCCTGCCTGATCCCCTTCGACGACGAGGCCGACGCGGTGCGCATCGCCAACGACATCGCCTACGGGCTCTCCAGCTACGTCTGGACCGAGAACCTCGGCCGCGCGCACCGTGTGGCAGCCGGCATCGAGGCCGGCATGTGCTTCGTCAACAGCCAGAACGTGCGCGACCTGCGCCAGCCTTTCGGCGGCACCAAGGCCAGCGGCACCGGCCGCGAGGGCGGCACCTGGAGCTACGAGGTCTTCCTCGAGCCGAAGAACGTCTGCGTTTCGCTCGGCTCGCACCACATCCCGCACTGGGGAGCCTGAGCACCAGCGACTCGAGCGCCGAGCGATCCCCGGTCGCGGCGCCTCGACGAACCATCCACACGACACCGATCCACAGGAGACCACCATGGGCCAGCTCGTCCTCGCAGCCAAGATCACCCACGTCCCCTCGCTCTACCTGAGCGAGCAGCCCGGCCCGCGCAAGGGCACGCGCCAGGACGCGATCGACGGTCACAAGGAGATCGGCCGCCGCTGCCGCGAACTGGGCGTGGACACCATCATCGTCTTCGACACGCACTGGCTGGTGAACGCCAGCTACCACATCAACTGCGGCGCGCACTTCAAGGGCCTCTACACCAGCCCCGAGCTGCCGCACTTCATCTCGAACATGGGCTACGAGTTCCCGGGCAACCCCAGGCTCGGCAAGCTGCTGGCCGAGGTGGCCAACGAGATGGGTGTCGAGGCGCTGGCGCACGACAGCACCACGCTCGCGCCCGAGTACGGCACGCTGGTGCCGATGCGCTACATGAACGAGGACCAGCACTTCAAGACGATCTCGGTCTCGGCGCTGTGCACGGTGCACTACCTGGACGACAGCGCGCGCCTGGGCTGGGCGATCCGCCGCGCGATCGAGGACCGCTATGACGGCAAGGTCGCGATCCTCGCCAGCGGCTCGCTCAGCCACCGCTTCGCGCAGAACGGCCTGGCGCCCGAGTTCGCGTTCAGGATCTGGAGCCCGCTGCTCGAGCGCATGGACCGCGAAGTGATCGAGATGTGGAAGAAGGGCGAGTGGGCCGAGTTCTGCGCGATGCTGCCCGAGTACGCGTCCAAGGGCCACGGCGAGGGCTTCATGCACGACACGGCGATGCTGCTCGGCGCGCTCGGCTGGTCCGCCTACGACGGCAAGGCCGAGATCATCACGCCCTACTTCGGCGCCAGCGGCACCGGCCAGATCAACGTCGTGCTGCCGGTGACGCCGCAGGACGGGCACGCGATCCCCAAGCCCGTCGCCTCGGCCGCCGAGGGCTACACGCCCGTGTCGGTGCGCATCTAAGCCCTGCACGCACCGACGCGTCATGCCGCACCTGGTGCTGCTCTACACGCCCAACCTCGAGGCCGAGGCCGACATGCCCGGCCTGTGCCGCAGACTCGCCGACGCGATGCTGAGCGTGAAGGACGAGCGCGGCGCGCAGGTCTTCCCGACCGGCGGCACGCGCGTGCTCGCCTACCCGGCGGCGCATTACGCGGTGGCCGACGGCTCGGGCGACTACGGCTTCTGCTGGTTCAACCTGCGCATGGGGCGCGGCCGCAGCGAGGCCGTGCAGCAGGCCGCCGGCCAGGCCCTGGCCGAGGCCGCCAAGGCTCATCTCGCACCGCTGCTGCAGCGGCGCCGCGTCGGTCTCACGCTGCAGGTCGACGTCGGCGCGGAGGTCTTCGACGCCAAGTTCGGCAACCTGCATCCCCTCTTCGCGAAATCCTGACCATGCTCGACGCCGCCACGATCCAGACGCTTGCCCGCCAGCTCTACGACGCGCGCAAGACGCGCACGCCGCTGCGGCAGTTCTCCCGGCAACACCCTGGCATGACGATCGAGGACGGCTACGCCATCCAGCGCGAATGGGTGAAGCTCGAGCTGCAGGACGGCCGCACGATCAAAGGCCGCAAGATCGGCCTGACCTCGCGCGCGATGCAGATCGCCAGCCAGATCACCGAGCCCGATTACGCGCCGCTGATGGACGACATGTTCTTCGCGCAGGGCGGCGACATCCCGATCGAGCGCTTCATCGCGCCGCGCGTCGAGGTCGAGCTCGCCTTCATCCTCGGCAAACCGCTCGCCGGCCCGGGCGTCACGCTCTTCGACGTGCTCGCTGCCACCGACTACGTGACCCCCGCGATCGAGATCATCGACGCGCGCATCGAGCAGTTCGACCGCGAGACCAGGCAGATGCGCAAGGTCTTCGACACCATCAGCGACTTCGCCGCCAATGCCGGCATCGTGCTCGGCGGACGCCCGGTGCGGCCGCTGGACGTCGACCTGCGCTGGGTCGGCGCGATGCTCTTCAAGAACGGCGTCATCGAGGAGACGGGCCTGGCCGCCGCGGTGCTCAACCACCCGGCCACCGGCGTGGCCTGGCTCGCCAACAAGATCGCCCCCTACGGCGAGTCGCTCGAAGCGGGGCAGGTGGTGCTTGCCGGCTCCTTCACGCGCCCGGTCAACGCGGTGGCCGGCGACAGCTTCCACGTCGACTACGGGCCGCTGGGGGCGGTGGCGTTCCGCTTCGCTTGAGAGCGCCCCCAGGGCCGGGCTGCGCCCAGCCCGCCCCACGTGGGGGTCAAGCAAAGTGGCAGAGCCACATTTGCTCGAGTGCAAGCCGCGGCTTGCGTGAAAGGCCAGCCTCTTGAATAATACACACTCAAACGTACACACGTGGAGTGTGTCATGACGGTCTTGATGAGCCGGGTCTTCAACAACGGTAACAGCCAGGCGGTACGCATCCCGGCCGAGTTCCGGCTGGACACCGATCGGGTCAGCATCTCGCGAAACGAGACGGGTGACTTGATCATCCACCCCTTGCGCAGCGCGCGCGGCACCGCCTTGCTCGAAACCCTGCGTGCACTGGGTGAGGCCGACACGGCCTTCGTCGCCGCGCTCGAGCGCGAAGCCGCGGAGGAGCAGGCGCCGATGCAGGAGCGCGAGGCGCTGTGATCTACCTGCTCGACACCAACATCCTCATCTATCTGATCAAGAACCAGCCGCCAGCCATCGCCGCGCGCGTGGACGCCTTGCCGGAGGACGCCCGGCTGTGCATGTCCTTCGTCACCTGGGCTGAATTGCTCAAGGGTGCCGAACGCAGCACGCGCAAGGCCGAAGTGCTGCGCCGCCTCGACGTTCTGGCGCGGCAAGTGAGCGTGCTCTACCCGAGCGGCCCGGACATCTGCCGCCACTACGCCGAGCAGTTCATGCGCTTGAAGGAGGCGCGTACGCCCATCGGCGCCAACGACTTGTGGATCGCCTGCCACGCCTTGGCCGAGAACGCCACGCTGGTGACGCACAACACGCGCGAGTTCGGGCGCGTGCAAGGCCTGCGGGTCGAGGACTGGGTGGCGCAGGAGGGAAGCCGGCCGTAGCCCCGATCGCGAGCGTGGAAGTCGCAGCGCCACGCTGCGCACGTGCGCCACGTGGGTGGCCGGCCTCAACGCTTTCTCAATCCCAGCACCATCACCGTCCCGACGACGATCAGCGCGCCGACGACCTGGATCGGGGCGATGTGCTGGCCGAGCAGCGCCCAGGCCATGATCATCGCCAGCACCGGCTCGATGTTGAGGATGGGCGAGGAGCCGACGACGCCCAGGCGCGGCAGCAGCGTGTACATGACGACGAAGGCGGTGCCGTAGAGCAGCGTCAGCATCACGACGCCCCAGACGCCGGTGGCCGACTGCGGCAAGTGCATGCCGCCCTGCGCCTGCGTGACCGCAAAGGCGAGCACGCCCACCACGCCCATGGTGATCGCGCTGCGCACGCGGCCGTCGATGCGGGCGATCTCGTGCTGGGTGACCACCATCATCAGCGCAAACGCCGCGGCACCGCCGATCGCGAAGGCGACGCCGGCTCCGATGCGCCCCCACTGCGCCTGCGCGCCCAGGCCCGAGGCCGCACCGAAGGCGTCGAGCGCGAGCGCGAGGCCGAAGAGCAGCACCGGCGTGGCGAGCACGATGCGCCGTGTCGGCCGCTGCCGGTAGAGCAGCGCCGCCCAGACCGCGGTGAACATCGGCCACATGTTGAAGGCGAGCAGCGCCAGCGCCACCGGCAGCCGCGCCACCGCCGAGTAGAGCGCCAGGCTCTGCATCGCCAGCAGCACCGAGACGCCGGCCATCACCTTGCGCTCGCGCGGCTGCATCTGCCAGAGCGCGCGCTGGCTCCACACCAGCGTGGCGGCAACGATGGCCGTCACGCTGCTGCGCACCATCACCGCGGTGGCGACGTCGACGCCGTCGTTGAAGGCAAAGCGCGCCGCGACGTGGTTGGCCGCGAACATGGTCGCGATCAGCAGCAAGGTGAGGAAAGCGCGCGGGGTCAGGGCCTGGGCAAGGTTCATGGGCCGCGACCCTACACCAGCCTGTGGCCGCGGCGGTCAGGCGGGACGGGGTTCGTCGTCGTCGGTAGCGATGCGGGCGACGGCGTTCAGATCGGGCTCGCGCCCGGTCATCGCGCACTGCCGCCGCGGGCGCCGTGAGACGATAGCCGCCCTCGCAACCCCTTCGAAGCACCCATGGCCGGCGGCAGCCTTCTCGCCCTCATCGACGATATCGCCTCCGTCCTCGACGACGTGGCGGTGCTTTCCAAGCTCGCCGCCAAGAAGACCTCCGGGGTGCTCGGCGACGATCTCGCGCTGAACGCGCAGCAGGTGGCCGGCGTCATCGCCAGCCGCGAGATACCGGTCGTGCTGGCGGTGGCTAAGGGCTCGCTGCTCAACAAGGCCATCCTGGTGCCCGCGGCGCTGCTGATCAGCGCCTTCATCCCCATGGCCGTGGTGCCGCTGCTGATGATCGGCGGCGCCTTCCTGTGCTTCGAAGGCGTCGAGAAGCTGGCGCACCGCTTCCTGCACGGCGGGACGGCGCATGACGAAGCTGCGGAGGAAGACGCGCCTGTCCCGCAGCCGTCCGGTGCCGCCGCGGACGCGGGCGCGCCTGATCTGCAGGCGCTCGAGAAGGAGAAGATCAGGGGCGCCGTGCGCACCGACTTCGTGCTCTCGGCCGAGATCATCGCCATCACCCTGGGCACCGTGGCCGGTGCCGCCTTCGCGACGCAGGTGATGGTGCTCAGCGGCATCGCGCTGCTGATGACGGTGGGCGTCTACGGCTTCGTCGCCGGCATCGTCAAGCTCGACGACGCCGGCCTGTGGCTCAGCCGGCGCGCGGGCGCGCTGTCGCGGCTGCTGGGCCGCGCCATCCTCGCGCTGGCGCCGTGGCTGATGAAGGCGCTCTCGGTGCTCGGCACCGCGGCCATGTTCCTCGTCGGCGGCGGCATCCTCGTGCACGGCATCGCGCCGCTGCACCACGCCATCCAGGCGCTGATCCAGCCGGCGGAAGGCGTGAGCGCGGTGCTGCTCTCGGCGCTGGGCGACGCGCTGGTGGGACTCGTCGGCGGCGCGATCGTGCTGGGCGTGGTGCTGATCGGCAAGAAGATGCTGGGGCGGCAGGCGGCGGCTTGAGCCGCCAGCCCGGCTACTTGCCCGCGATCCCGAGCAGCTCGACCTCGAACTGCAGCGTGGCGTTGGGCGGGATCACGCCGCCGGCGCCGCGCTCGCCGTAGGCGATGGCGGCGGGGCAGGTGAGCCTGGCCTTGCCGCCGACCTTCATCTTCTGCACGCCCTCGGTCCAGCACTTGATGACGCGGTTGAGCGGGAACTCGGCCGGCTGGCCGCGCGAGTAGGAGCTGTCGAATTCCTTGCCGTCCGGGAAGATGCCGCGGTAGTGCACCCGCACGGTGTCCGTTCCCGAGGGTGAGGGGCCGCTGCCTTCCTTCAGCGGACGGTAGACGAGGCCGCTGGCGCTGACGGTGGCGCCGGCTTCGGCGGCAGCGGCCTTCAGCGGGTCGCCCTGCGCAAGGGCAGGCGAGGTCGGCGCAAGAGACAGGGGCAGGGCGGCCAGCAGCGGCAGCAGGGAACGCAGTCGAGGCACGGTCAGGCCTTCAGGGAAGTGGATCGGGGATGCGATCATCGCAGCAAGCGGCGCAGCTTCCAGCGCGGCCGCGCGATCCCCGAAGCCGCGCCACGATGCCCGAAATCCCGCAGAACGCGCTCGTCCTCGTCGTCTTTGGCGTCGTCTACCTGGGCATGATCCTCGGCGGCCTGCCCTGGCTGAAGCTCGACCGCAGCGGCGTGGCGCTGCTCGGTGCGATCGCGCTCGTCGGCGGCGGCGCGCTCACGGTCGAGGAGGCGGCGCGCGGCATCCATCTGCCGACCATCCTGCTGCTGTTCTCCTTCATGGTGATTTCGGCGCAGATGCGCCTGGGCGGCTTCTACGCCGCGGTCACGCGCAGCCTAGATCGCCTGCCCGGGCCGCCGGAACTGCTGCTGGCGTTGGTGATCGGCGTGGCGGCGCTGCTCTCGGCAGTCTTCACCAACGACATCGTGTGCCTGGCGATGGCGCCGGTGCTGGTCGACACCTGCTGGCGCCGCCGCGTCGACCCCGTGCCCTACCTGCTGGCGCTGGCCTGCGCGAGCAACATCGGCTCGGCCGCGACGCTGATCGGCAACCCGCAGAACATGCTGATCGGCCAGGTGCTGCAGCTGCCTTTCGGGCGCTACGCGCTCGATGCACTCGCACCGGTGCTGGCAAGCCTGCTGCTGCTGTGGGCGCTGCTGGCGCTGCCGCTGTGGCGCGCGCGCTGTGGCGAGGCTCGCGCCGAGGCCGCGTCAGCAGCCGCGTCGATGCAGGAGGCGCTGCGCGACTCGACGCCCTTCGACGCCTGGCAGACCGCCAAGGGCCTGGCGGTCTCGGGCGCGCTGATTCTGATCTTCCTCTTCACCGGCTGGCGGCACGACGTCGCCGCGCTGGTCGGCGCGGGCATCCTGCTGCTGAGCCAGCGCCTGAGCTCGTCGCGCGTGCTGGGCCTCGTCGACTGGCCGCTGCTCGTGCTCTTCATGGGCCTCTTCGTCGTCAACCATGCACTGCAGGAGAGCGGCCTGGCGGCGCGGGGCTTGCAGGCGCTGCTGGCCGCCGGCGTCGACCTGCACGACACGGCGACGCTCTTCGCCGCGACACTGGGCCTCTCCAACCTCGTCAGCAACGTGCCGGCGGTGATGCTGCTGCTGCCGGCGGTCGCCGAGCCCGACCCGCAGCGCGCCGGCACGGTGCTGGCACTCGTCAGCACGCTCGCGGGCAACCTGCTGATCGTCGGCTCGATCGCCAACATCATCGTCGTCGACGCCGCCCGTCAGCGCGGCATCGTCATCGACTGGTGGCGCCACGCGCGCACCGGCGTGCCGGCGACGGTGATCTCGCTGGCCGTGGTGGCGGCCTGGCTGCATGCGCAGGCCTGAGCCCGAGAACCGCAGCCGAGTCCGTGCCGTTGCCGTTCTGTCGGGTCCTGACGCGGATTTGGAGGTGACCGGCAAGCTCGCCCGATGGGTCGGCGCTGCCTTGCGTCGCGTGGCCCGAGCGCGCCGAGCTCGCGGCGCGCTCAGGCCTGTTGCAGCCGGAACGCCTGCACCGCCTGCGTCAGTTGCTGCGCCTGTTCGCGCAGACTCCGGGCGGCGGCAGCCGACTGCTCGACCAGCGCCGCATTCTGCTGCGTCATGTGGTCGAGCTCGGTCACCGCGGAGTTGACCTCGCCGAGCCCCTGGGACTGCTCGCTCGTGGCGCTCGTGATCTCGCCGATCACGGCGCTCACGCGCTGCACCGAGCTGACGATCTCCTGCATCGTCGCGCCCGCCTCGGCCACCAGGCGCGCACCGGAGTCGACCTTGTCGACCGAAGTGCCGATCAGGCCCTTGATCTCCCTGGCGGCCTCGGCCGAGCGCTGAGCGAGGTTGCGCACCTCGGCCGCGACGACGGCGAAGCCGCGCCCCTGCTCGCCGGCGCGCGCGGCCTCGACCGCGGCGTTCAGCGCCAGGATGTTGGTCTGGAAGGCGATGCCGTCGATGGTGCCGATGATGTTGGCGATCCTGCGTGAGCTCGCGTCGATCTCGCCCATCGTCGCGACCACCTGCGCCACCACGCTGCCGCCGCGCGTGGCCACTTCGGCGGCCGATGCGGCGAGCGTGTTCGCCTGGCGCGCGGCGTCGGCGCTTTGCTGCACCGTGCTCGTGAGCTGTTCCATCGAACTGGCCGTGTGCTGCAGGTTGCTCGCCGCCATCTCGGTGCGGGTGGACAGGTCGCGGCTGCCGCTGGCGACTTCGCCCGACGCGAGCTGGATGCCGTCGCTGGACTGGCGCACCGCGCCCACGAGCAGCGCCAGGCGCTGCTGCATCGCGCCAAGCGCGTCGATCATCGCGCCCAGCTCGTCGCGGCGCGGCGCGGGCAGCGCGGAGGCGAGGTCGCCCTCGGCGATGCGAAGCAGCGAGCGCTGCACCTCGCGCAGCGGTTGCAGCAATGCACGCCCGGTGAACCAGGCGACCGTCAGCAGGCACGCCAGGCACAGCACGGCGGACGCCGCGCCGGCGGCGAGCAGCGTGCGGCTGCGCGCCAGCGCATCGTCGTAGGTCCGGGTGCCGGCTTCCTGCGTGAGCGGAATCAGCGCCTGCAGCGGCTTGACCGCGGCCTGGTGCAGCGCGGGCCAATCCTCCTCCAGTGCCTCCGTGAGCGTGTTCTTGTCCTTGCGCGTGTAGCCCGCCTCGAGCTTGGCGAGCGTGGTGTCGACCCGCGCCCAGCCGGTCCTGAGCTGGCCGAACGCCTGCTGCGCCTCGCCCTGGGCGGACTCGCCCGCAGCGTGCGCGGCCAGCGCCTGCCACTGCGCGCCAAGCGCCTGGCGCGTCTCGCGCAGGTGGTTGAGCGAGCCGGGGATCGGCATCTGGTCGAGCAGCACGGCGGCCGCGCGGAAGCGCACCTCGAGCAGCGCGTTCTCGATGCGCTGCAGGCGCACCAGTGCGTCCAGGTCGCGTTCGTACACCGAGGCCAGCGCCTGCTGATTGATGCGCTGCGAGGCGGCGGCGAGCGCCGCGAGCGCCAGGACGCCGGCCAGCGCGAGCGCGGCCAACGCCGCCAGGCGCCCCTTCATCGACAGATGCAGCAGCATGGGCTCTCCCTGTGGCGCGCTCGACGACGCGATCGCGGTGCCGCGGTCACTGCGTCGGCAGGCCCTTGCTTGTCCACTCGGGGAAACCGCCGCGGAACCAGTTGATCTTCGTGTATCCGGCCTTGTGCGCCACCACCGAGGCCTTGTAGCTCTTCCAGCATTCGCCCCCGTTGCAGAAGAACACCAGCGGCGCGCTCTTGTCGCTCGGCAGCTTGGCCAGATCGAACTGGTCCTGCGCGGCGTCGAAGCCGGGCTCTTTGGCGCTCTTCTCCTTGTAGGGCACGCTCCTGGCGCCCTTGATCGTCTTCTCGACGTACTCGGCGGCCACGCGCGTGTCGATGACCGGCACACCGGCATCGAGCATCTGCTTGACCTCCTCGGCGCTGACGACTTTCACGCCGGGCACGCTCGAAGGCGTGTCCGCGGCCAGTGCCGGCGCTGCCGCGGCGAGGCCGAGGGCAGCCGCGAAAGCCCATTGGATCCAGGTGCGCTTTTGCATGTGCAGACTCCTTCGGTGCATGCGGGTTGCGGTTGAGTCGGGTGGAGACGTCCGCACGAACGGCGTCATCCCGCTTGCCCCGCCCCATCGGCAGGCCGGATGCCGGATTGAAGGACCGCCGCAGCCGGGCGTGAACGGCTTGGCACTTTCGCTGCCGCAAGCAGCCTGCCGTGTTCAGAGTCGCCGATGGTTCAGCGCCAGCTGTTGCCGGTGCACGTCGTCGGGGCGCGCGCAGTCGAGCGCCACGGGCTCGTCACCCCAATCGGTCGCGTACGACCTTCGCCCCAGCGCTCGTGATCCATGCCGAATGCGAATCGGCGCGGCTCGTCGTCGAGCGCGGCCTCACGTCTCCCATCAGCGCGCGGCGCTGCCGGCGACGCGCTCGTCGAACCAGCGTTCGATCATCCGCCCTTCGTAGGCCGCCGTGCCCGTCTGCCCAGGGCGCAGCGGCGTGTCGAGGTAGTTCATGTCGGCGAGCCGGTCGTGCCCGGAAGCCAGCGTCCGACCGTCACGGCGCAGCGTCCAGCGCAGCTCGATCCGCGGCCAGTCGGCACCGCCTCGCATCACGCGCAGCTCCTGCCCGCTGTGCATCAGCCGCAGTTCACCGGCCATGTCGACGTCGAGCACCTCGACCTCCAGCACCTCGCCGCCCGGAAGCCTGGCGGCCAGCGCCTCGAACTCCGCCGCGATCGCCCTCACGTTGCGCTCGCGATCGGCGCCGCGGCCGACGTCGCTGAGTTCCTCGACCGGTTTGAAACTCACGCGAACCTCGCCGGTGGCCGGGGCGGCCGGCACCGGAGACACCATCGCGATCTGCAGACCCAACGCCAGGGCCAAGACGATCCTGCGCATCGCGAACCTCCGTCTCTCTCCCGCCGACGCCCTGGTCATGGTCATCCCGATGCGGCTGCGCGCTTGGTGGGCCGCGGGGCTCCCGGCCGCAGTCAGCATCGAGCGAGCCCCTTGTTCAGCGCCCGCGCGAGTCCTTGAGCGCGGTGACGCGGTTGAACACCGGCTTGCCCGGCGCATGGTCGATGCGGTCGGCGACGAAGTAGCCGTGGCGCTCGAACTGCAGCCGGGTATCCGCGGCGACGTCGGCCAGCGAGGGTTCGACGAATCCCTGCTGCACGCGGCGGCTGTGCGGATTGAGGTTCTCGCGGAAATCGCGCCCGCCTTCCTCGGGCTGGTCGGTCGCGAACAGACGCTCGAAAAGGCGCAGTTCCGCCGGCAGCGCATCGTGCGCCGCGACCCAGGTGATCGTGCCCTTGACCTTCACCGCGTCGGCGCCGGGCGTGCCGCTCTTCGTGTCGGGGACGACGGTCGCCAGCACCGCGCTCACCTCGCCGGCCGCGTTCTTCTCGCAGCCCGTGCACTCGACGACGACGCCGTACTTCAGCCGCACCTTGTTGCCGGGGAAGAGGCGGAAGAAGCCCTTGGGCGGTACTTCGGCGAAGTCCTCGCGCTCGATCCAGAGCTCGGGCCCGAGCTCGAAACGGCGCGTGCCGAGCTCGGGGCGCTGCGGGTGTGCCGGCGCCTGGCAGGGTTCGCGGTGCGCGGCGCTGCCGAAGACCTCGGCCCAGTTCGTGAGCCTGAGCGGCAGCGGATCGAGCACCGCCATCGCGCGCGCGGCCTGCCCTTCGAGGTCGTCGCGCAGCGCGCCCTCGAGCACGCTGTAATCGATCCAGATGTTGGTCTTGCTCGCACCCGTGGCTTCGGCCATGTTGCGGATCGAGGCCGGCGTGTAGCCGCGGCGGCGCAGGCCGGCGAGCGTGGGCATGCGCGGGTCGTCCCAGCCGCTGACGATGCCTTCGTCGACCAGCGCCTTGAGCTTGCGCTTGCTCGTCATCACGCTGGTGAGGTTCAGCCGCCCGAACTCGTGCTGGTGCGGGAGCTGGAAGACGTTCGGGTGACGCTCCTCGAGCGCGTGCGCGAGCAGCGGCGTGAACTGCGCCGCGTGCTCGCGCAGCAGCGCAAAGAAGGCGGGCAGGTCGTCCAGCACCTTGTTGCGGTCGTGCTCCCAGCTTGCGAAGAGCGCGCGCATGCGCGCCTCGGGTTCGCTCGCGAAGAGCTTGTGCGCGTGGTTGTGGCAGTGCAGCGCGAACTCCTTGCCGGCCTCGACGCCCTGCGTGGCGGTCTCCTCGACGATCGCCTTGGCGCGCTCGAACTGCGGCGCGCGCAGGATCGGCACGATGCGCTCGAGCGTCCAGTCGTAGAAGGGCCGCTGGTCCTCGAATTCGAGCGTGCAGATGCTGTGCGTGATCTGCTCGAGCGCGTCCTCGATCGGGTGCGCGAAGCTGTACATCGGGTAGATGCACCAGCGGTCACCGGTGTTGTGGTGCGTCGCGCGCTTGATGCGGTAGAGCGCCGGGTCGCGCAGGTTGATGTTCGGCGAGGCCATGTCGATCTTCGCGCGCAGCACCATCGCGCCGTCGGCATGCCGGCCGTCGCGCATCTCGCGCAGGCGCGCAAGGCTCTCCTCGGGCGGACGCGATCGGAACGGGCTGTCGGTGCCCGGGCTCGTGAAGTCGCCGCGCGTGGCGCGGATCGCGTCGGCGCTCTGCTCGTCGACGTAGGCGTGGCCGGTCTGCACCAGGTATTCGGCCGCGCGGTACATGAAGTCGAAGTAGTCGCTGGCAAAGAAGAGGTGGCTGATGCCGTTGGCCTCCCAGCTCCAGCCGAGCCACCGGACCATCTCGACGATCGCGTCGACGTACTCCTGCTCCTCCTTCTCGGGGTTGGTGTCGTCGAAGCGCAGGTGGCAGACGCCGCCGTAGTCGCGCGCAAGCCCGAAGTTCAGGCAGATGCTCTTCGCGTGCCCGATGTGCAGATAGCCGTTGGGCTCGGGCGGGAAGCGCGTGCGGATCCGCGCCGGGTCGATCGGGCCGGCCTCGTGGTGCGTTCCGTCGCCGGGGCTGCCGGCGAAGCGCCAGCCGCTGTGTGTGCCGCGGGCGAGGTCGCGCTCGATGATCGTGCGCAGGAAGTTGCCGGGCTTGGGGTCTTCTTTCGGTGGGGCGGCCATGACGACGATTATCGGCCGGTGCCCGGGCCAGGGCGGCAGTCGAGCGGACCCGGGCGTGCCGCCGATAATCGCCACGATTTCCAGCGGCTACGACGGCAGCCATGACGATCACCTGTACCGCTGCTCGAGTCGTGCCGCCGACCGCTGGGCGCCGACTGCGAGCGACACTCACCGAAGGCGTGGTCGGGTTGCTGGGCCTGCTCGCCGCGCTGCCCGTGGCTGCGGCGCCCGAGCGGCCGCTGTGGGAGCTGGGCGTGGGCCTGGCGGGGCTGCGGCTGCCGCACTACCGGGGTGCAGAGCGTTCGCGCAACTGGCTGTTGCCGATTCCCTATGCCGTCTATCGCGGGGAGATTCTGAAGGCCGACCGCGACGGACTGCGATTGCTGCTGATCGATCGGGAGAAGCTGCACTTCGACCTGAGTGCCAACGCGACGCCGCCGTCGGACAGCGAGGACGAACCGATCCGGCAGGGCATGCGCAAGCTCGACGGCACGGTCGAGTTCGGCCCCAACCTCAACTGGCGCCTGGACCAGGGGCCGGGCTGGCGCTTGGAGGCACGCCTGCCGCTGCGGGCGGCGTTCACGATCTCGTCGCATCCGCGGCACATCGGCTGGACGGCGATGCCGAACCTCAACCTGGACCGAATGATCGGTCCCTGGCAGTTCGGCGCGCAACTCGGCTGGATGTGGGGAAGTCGCGACTTCAACGGCTACTACTACGATGTCGGCGATGCCGACGCGACGGCGTGGCGCCCGGACTTCCGGGCCGGAGCCGGTGCCGCGGGCTGGCAGGGCACGCTCTCGGCCTCGCGTCGCGACGGTTCCCGATGGATCGGCGCCTTCCTCCGCGCCGACTCGCTGGCGGGGAGCCGCCTGCGCGAGAGCCCGCTGACACGGCGCACGAGCAGCGTGAGCTTCGGCGTCGGCATATCCTGGGTGCTCTGGCAATCCAGTCGTCTCGTTCCCGATCGCGATGAGCTCCGCTGAACCCGAGGCCGATCTGCAGTCTCCGTCGCCAGCAATGCCGCTGATCGCGCGATCCTGGATGCGGCCGCTGGCCTGGGTGACGCTGCAGGCCTTGCTGTTGCTGCTCGGATTGATCTCGATCGGCTGGAACCTGATCGCGGCGGTGCTGATGCCGCTGCTGGACGAGGAGCGCGGCCGGCAGGTGGGGCGCCGGGGCATCTCGCGCGGCTACGCCTGGTTCTGGCGCGTGGCCTGCGGCAGCGGCCTGCTCGAGATGGACGCGGCCGCGCTCGCGCCGCTGGCCGACGAACGAGGCCTGATCCTGGTCGCCAATCACCCGAGCCTGCTCGATGCACTGCTGCTTGTGGCCAAGCTCCCGCGCGCCGCCTGCGTCATGAAGGCCAGCCTGCTCGCCAATCCCTTTCTCGGCTCCGGGGCGCGGCTGGCTCGCTACATCGACAACGCGTCGACGCACGGCATGGTGCGCAAGGCGGTCGCGGACCTGCGCGCGGGCGGCCAGCTCGTGCTCTTCCCGGAGGGCACGCGAACCACGCACCCGCCGGTCAACAAGGTCCACTCGGCGGTGGGGCTCATCTCCAGGTTCTCCGATGCACCGGTGCAGGTGGTGTTTATCGAGACCGACTCGCCCTATCTCGGCAAAGGCTGGCCGTTGTGGCGATTGCCGCCGCTGCCGATCGCCTTCAGCGTGCGCCTGGGCCCGCGCCTGTCGCCGCCTGCGGACCCGAAGGGTTTCGACGCCGTGCTCGAGGCGCATTTCGTCGCCGGGCTCCAGCGTCCGCCGCCGACTTCATCCTGATGAGCGAAGCCGCCGCCTCCAGCACGCACCTGGTGCTGATCCCGAGCTACGACACGGGCCCTCGCGTCTACCAGACCGTGCGCGAGGCACGCGCGCAGTGGCGCCCGGTGTGGGTCGTCGTCGACGGCAGCACCGACGGCACGGCCCAAGGGCTGCAGCGCATGGCGCAGGAGGATCCGGGCCTGCGCGTCTTCGTGCTGCCGAAGAACCAGGGCAAGGGCGCGGCGGTGCTGCACGGCCTGCAGCACGCGCAGGCCGCAGGCTACACGCACGCGCTGACGATGGATTCCGACGGCCAGCACCCGGCTTCGCTGATCCCGGCCTTCATGCAGGCGTCGATGGTCGAGCCGCACACGATGGTGCTCGGGCGGCCGGTGTTCGATGCCAGCGCGCCGCTGCTGCGCGTGCGCGGACGAAAGATCTCCAACTGGTGGGTGAATGTGGAGACGCTGGGCGCCGGGATCGGGGACGCGCTCTTCGGTTTTCGCGTCTACCCGGTGGCCGGGCTCGTGCAGGTGATGCAGCGCAGCCGCTGGATGCGGCGCATGGACTTCGACACCGAGGCCGTCGTGCGTCTGGCCTGGCGCGGGACCAAGCCGGTCAACCTCGATGCGCCGGTCCGCTACTTCACTGCGGAGGAGGGTGGGGTCTCGCACTTCCGCTATGGCCGCGACAACCTTCTGCTGACCTCGATGCATGTGCGGCTGCTGCTGGGCTTCGTGCTGCGCCTGCCGCCGCTGCTGCTGCGCCGCCTGACGCGGCGTCCTCCCTTCCAGCCGTGATTCCAGCCCCAAGCGGCGGCGCCAGGCCGACGGCCCTTCGGTTGCGGCAATCGCGGCAACGGCGCGAGCGGCCGCTCACTGCTCTGCCGCGCGATCGGCGAGCGGCACGACCTCGTCGCCGGGTGCGGCTTCGCAATCCGCGTCCAGAGCCTCCCAGCCGCGGCGAACGACGATGCGACGCTCGTCCTGGCAGAACTCGACGCGCTCGGTGCCGGGAACCTGCCGGTGCACGAAGGCCTCGACCGACTCCGGCATGCTGACGCGGTAGACCGCGGCTTCGCGATCCGCCTCGGGATGATCGTCGAAGTGCAGCAGCGGCACGAAGGCCGACAGCAGATACAGCCACGGCGAAGACTCGAACCGGTGCGGCTCGTAGCCGCGTGCGCGCAGCCAGTCCTGCGCCTGTGCGCGGGTCGGCAGCAGGGCTGCCGTGGCGTCCAGCGGATCGCCTGGGCCATCGGCCGGCGCCGCACGCCGTTCGCCCTCCTTGTCCCGGTTGTCCCAGCTGCCCCAGGCCGCCGCCAGCAGCTCGGCGACCCACTGGTTGCAGTTCTGGTAGCGGGTCGAGAAGGCATAGGCGTTGGCGCTGTAGCGTGCGGCGAGCAGCTGCAGCGCCTGCCGGCGGTCGAGTGCCGCCGCTTCCAGCGCCGCCGATGCCTGCGCCGGCAGCAGCAGCAGGGTCAGGCGTGCTTCGGGCTGCTCGTCGGCGGCGAGCAGGAAGCCGGCCAGACCCTGGTCGAAGATCCGCGGCTGCCCCTCGTCGCACGCGTAGTAGAGCTGGCGCACCGACCAGCGCGTGTTGGGGCTTGCGCGCAGGCTCACGCCGGCGTGCGAATAGCGCTGGCCGAAGCGCTCGAGGTCCAGGCCCGAGCGCGCGACGAGCGCCACCGTGCGCCCCGAGGCTTCGAGCTCTTGCCGGACCCGCGCGGCCAGTCGCAGCCGTCGGTCCTGCACGGCGGCGCTCATCGGCCGATCGGCGGCGCACAGGCCGGTCGAGGTGGCGCTGATGCCCGCTTGCGAGGGCAGGGTGCAGAGCAGCAACGCAGCCAGTGCCGCACCGCGTGCGCCCCGCTGCCACCCCGGTGATTGCTCCGGTGGTCGCTCCGATGATCGCCCCGTGCCCGCGGACGGCACGCGTGCCTGCATCGCGGTCACATCCGCACGACGACCGACTGCAATTCCTTGTACCAGGGGTCGTCCAGCAGCAGGAAGAAGGCCTGCTGCGTGTCGCTGCGCGCCAGCTCGTAGCCGTAGGGGCGCTGCCGCGCGGTGATCCGTTCGCCGATCGCGATGCCGCCCGCGTGTACCGCGCGCTCGGGCATGTGCAGCACCAGCTCGCCTTGCGCTCCGGTGCCGGGAACCGCCTGCAGCGTCACCTCGTGCAGCTCGGGCGTCACCAGCGCAAGCCGGGTCACGCGATAGTCGCCTTCGGCGACCGTGGTTCCGGAGGAGCTGTTGCTCGAACGCTTGACCGAATTCGAGATCGTGTTGACCGAGAGTTCGACGCTCTCCGAGATCGCCGACGACGTCGCCACCGACGCCGCGGCAGGCACGATGCCGCCGAACACGAGCGTGGCGGCCAGTGCCAGCGCGCAGCAGCGGGCGTAGGACATGAGGGGGTGCATCGAGTTCATCCTCCTTGAAACACGAGTGATGCGGATGTCACGCATCAGATCATGCCGCCGTTGACCGAGATGATCTGCCCGGTGATGTATCCGGCTTCGGGTCCGCAGAGGAAGGCGACGAGCGCGGCGACTTCCTCGGGGCGGCCGGCGCGCTGCACCGGGACGAGGCGCTTGATCGCCTCGGCGTCGAAGACCGCGGCCATCGGCGACTCGATGATGCCCGGTGCGACCGCGTTGACGGTGACGCCGCGGCTCGCGAGCTCGAGCGACAGCGCCTTGGTCGCGCTGTGCAGCGCGCCCTTGGCCGCGGCGTAGTTGACCTGGCCGCGGTTGCCGGTGATCGCCGCCACCGACGAGACGTTGACGATGCGGCCCCAGCGCGTTCGCAGCATCGGCAGCACCAGCGGCTGCGTGACGCGGAAGAAGCCGTTGAGCGAGACGTCGATGACGCGGTGCCACTGCTCGGGTCGCATGCCAGGGAACACCGCATCGTCGTGGATGCCGGCGTTGTTGACGACGATCTGCACCGGCCCGCCTTCGAGCATCGCTACCGTGCCTTGCGCCACCGCGTCGTCGTCGGTGAGGTCGAAGCACACCGCCTCGGCGCTGCCGCCGGCGGCGCGGATCGTTCCGGCCAGCGCGTCGAGTGCATCCGGACGCGAGCCGCCGTGCAGCAGCAGCTGCGCGCCGAGCGCGGCCAGCCGGGTCGCGATCGCGCTGCCGATCGCGCCGCTGGCGCCGGTGACGAGCGCGCGCTTGCCCGACAGCGGCCGGTTCATCTTGCCCTCCGGCGGCGCGCGGTGGCGACTGCCGCGAACAAGAGGAGGACAGCGCCTTTTCGGTCGTCGTTCATGAGGCCAGCGGCGTGTCGAGCACGACGGTGATGCGGCCGTCGACGAGCGCCTTCCCGGCTTCGTCCTGCACCGCGAAGCGGTAGGCCACCTGGCGCTCGTCGCCGGCCAGGTGCTCGGCCTCGATCCGCAGCTCGCCCGCAACCGCATCGAGCCGCGGCACGTGCAGCCGCACGCCGCGTGCGCTGGCGATGTAGCCGGGTCGGCCGACGACGCCCTCGCGCGCATTGAGCGCGCCGTGCAGCGCCATCGCCTGCGCCGCGTATTCGATTGCGGCCACCGAGGGCAGCTCTCCCTCGATCCCCAACGGGTGCGAAGCCTGGCGGTGGCTGCGTGTGCGACAGCAGATGCGCGTGGGGGAGCACTCGAGCACCGCGTCGAGCAGGCACATCCGGCCCTGGTGCGGGATCAGCCGCGCAATCTCGGCCGGGCTCGCGGGCAGCGCGCTCATCCGGCACTCACCTCAATCGCGAGCGCCTGCGCGGGCAGCCCCTCGATCACGAGCGAAGCCGCGCGCTCACCCGCCAGCGCCTGCAAGAGCGGCAGCGCGCGGGCCGCGGGGATCTGGGTGCGTAGCCGCTCGAACCCGTCGCCGTCGCAGCGCGTGGCCGGCGCACCGTCTGCCGGCGTGACCGACAGCGCTCGACCACCCTGGGGCACGAGCACCAGCGCGAGCGCGAAGCTCTCGGGCAGCGGACGCACGCCGTGCAGGGGCTCGGGGTAGGGGACGTCGCAGGCCACGAGCAGCACCGGCCCCCGCGCGTATACGCATTGCACCGCGGCTTCGAGCAGCCCGGCGGCAAAGCTGGCGTCGAAGGCGGCCAGGCTCGTCGACGCGCTCATCGCGTGCGTGGCGATGTGCCAGGTGCCCGCGGCGACGTTGTGCACCGAGTTCGTGAAGCGCGTCGGCGAGACGACGCGCTCGGGCGTGGCCAGCGCCTCGCACATCGCGTGGCAGTTCACCGGATCGCCGGTCGATGAGGTGAAGACGCTTGCGAGCTGCGCGGGCGAGAGGCCCGCGTCGGCGCAAGCCGCTTCGGCGGCGGCCACCGCGAGCTTCACCGCAAGCCCCGCGCGGCGCCGCTCGGTTGCCGGCAGCACCGCGGGTGCGGGCACCACGGTCGGCGCGAGCGTCCAGCGCGACGGCTCGCGCAACCGGGCGGCCGCCGTGGGCCAATCGGGCAGCCCCGGTCCGAAGACGGCAACGCCCTTCACGCCGAGCATCAGGCGCGCGCTCATCGGCCTCGCTCCGATCCGGCCCGGGCAGCACCCGCCTCGATGGATCGTTCACACCGGATCATTCCGCGGCCCCGAAGATCAGGCAGCAGTTGCTGCCGCCAAAGCCGAAGCTGTTGCTGGCCACGCGACGCAGCGGCGCGTGGCGCGCCTGCAGCAGGTAGCCGACCTGCAGCGCCGGATCGAGCTCGCGCACGTTCAAGCCGGCAGGCGCAAGGCCGTGCTGCAGCGCGAGCATCGCGATTGCCGCCTCGACGCCGCCGGCCGCGCCGAGCGTATGCCCGGTGTAGCCCTTGGTGCTGCTGCAGGGCGTGGCCGCACCGAAGACGGCGTTCACCGCCAGCGCCTCGGCGGCATCGTTGCCCGGGGTGCCGGTCCCGTGCAGGTTGATGTAGCCGATCTCGGCGGCCTGGCAGCCGGCATCGTCGAGCGCCTGGCGCATCGCGATCGCCGCGCCCAGTCCTTCCGGGTGCGGGCTGCTCATGTGATGGCCGTCGCTGCTCTCGCCGCAACCCAGCATCCAGGCCTGCACCGTGGGCGCGTCACGCTCCAGCAGCGCGAAGGCGGCGCCCTCGCCGATCGACAGGCCCTTGCGCGCGGCATCGAAGGGGCGGCAGATGTCGCTCGACACGAGCTCGAGCGAAGTGAAGCCGTAGAGCGTCGTCAGGCACAGGCTGTCGACCCCGCCGACGACCGCGGCGTCGACGAGACCGAGCTCGATCATGCGCGCCGCCTGGCCGAAGACCTTGGCGCTGGACGAGCACGCCGTGCTGACCACCGCCGCCGGGCCCTGCAGCGCGAAGCGCTCGCGCACGTAGCGCGCCAGCGAATAGGTGTTGTGCGTCTGCGCGTAGTGCAGGTCGGCGGGAAGGGCGCCGGTTGCCGGGTCGCGATGACGGTACGCGATCTCGGTCTGCAGGATGCCCGAGGTGCTGGTGCCGAGGAACACCGCGACGCGCGCCGCGCCGTAGCGCTCGCGGGCGCGCGCGACGCTGTGCTCGAAGCCGTCGGCGCGCAGCCCGAGCTCGGCCAGGCGGTTGTTGCGGCAGTCGTAGGCGGACAAGCCGGCGCTCCAGTCGAGCGCCTCGATACCGTCGACGACGCCGATCCAGGTGTCGAGCGCCGCGGTCTCGAAGTCGCGCTGGCGCAGGCCGCTGCGGCCTTCGCGCAGCGCGGCGAGCGTCGCTTCGCGCCCGTGGCCGAGCGCGCTCACGAGCGTGTAGTCGGAAACGGCCAGCGGCTTCATGCGGAACCGGCTGCGCTGCCGTCAACGCGATCGGCGACGAGCAGCACGTTGGCAAAGGGAGTGCCGCGGTGCATCGGCAAGGCCTCGACCGTGAAGCCCAGGCCCTGCAGCAATTCCTTCCACTGCGTGACGCTGCGGCACCAGGTCGGCGGCACGCGATGTCCGCGCACCGCCGTCACGATGCGATCGACCCAGCGCGTGATCGCGAAATTGCGAACGTCGTCGGTGTCGGCCACGCGCAGCAGCAGCCGGCCATGCCGCGTGAGGGCCGTGCGGATCCGTGCCAGCAGGTCCGCCTGAGCCTCGTAGCCGATGTAGTGCAGCACGTCGAGGATTACGACCACGTCGCATGCGGGCAGCTCGACCTGCTGCATGTCGGCGCAGATGACGCGGGCATCGAAGCCCAGCGCGGACAGCGCCGGCTGCGCGCGTGCGACGTCGCGCGGCATCAGCTCGACCCCGGTGTATCGGGTGGGCCGTGGTGCGCGCGGCCATGCCGCCGGCCATCGGCCCTCGCCTTCGACTTCCGTGCAGGCCTGCATCAGGCTGGCCAGCAGCGCCTGACCGCAGCCGAGGTCGAGCACGCGCTGGCGGCCCGAGAGGTCGCCGCGCTCGAGCATGCTCCGAAAAACCGGGTCCATCCGGAGCTTGCCGCGCGCAAAGTGCCAGGTGAAGCGTCCGGCGGCGCGGTAGCGCGCGCTGGCGCGCTCGCGCAGCGCACGCCACAACGAATCCGGATCCTGAGCTACCGCCGCGCCGCGGACAGCCGGTGCGCCCGCCGCCTGCGCGACCTGCGGGGGGGTGCCTGGATCTCCGAGCAGTTTCTGACTCATGCGACATTCAAGAGGCGACAGCACCGGCGGATGCGCGTGAATTCTCTCCGTTTCAGCCCTGGCTGCGTGGCGGGGCGGCGTGTCGTGGTGGCAGGACCTGCTCGAGCGTCACCGCTTTCAGCCCTGCCTCGTTGCAGCGCCGCAGCAGCGCGGGCAACACTTCGAGGATCACCGGCTTGCCGCTGGCGCACCGGCGGGCGTTGCCATCGTGCAGCAGCAGGATGTCGCCGGCAACGAGCTTCGTCGTCAGTCGCCGCAGCACGCGCGCCGGGTCGGCCTCGCGGGTGTCGAAGCCGCGGCGTGTCCAGCTCACGAGGTGCAGGTTCAGCCGGTGCAGCACCGGGTCGAGCATCGGGTTGCGCAAGCCCGCCGGGGCACGGAAGCAGTGCGCAGGCCGGCCGGTGACGTCGGCCAGCACCTGCTGCGCGTGCCCGATCTCGGCGGCGAAGCCGCGAGGACCGAGCAGCGAAAAATGGTGCCGGTGCGCGTGGCTGTGGTTCTGCACGTCGTGGCCGCGAGCCACGATCTCGCGCGCGAGGCCGGCGTGCGCGCTCGCCCTCGTCGCGATGCAGAAGAAGGTCGCGCGCGCGCCGGCAGCGTCCAGCAGGTCGAGCGCCGCCGGCGTCACTTCCGGATCGGGGCCGTCGTCGATCGTGATCGCGATCTCGCCGCGCGCCGCGCTGGCCGCCGGGAGCCGGGTGACGTTCGGCCCGAGCCACTGGCTGCGCGGCCACAGGCCGGCGCCGGTGAGCAGCGCGTGGTTGGCCAGCACCGCGCCCGCGGCCCAGGGCCAGCCCCCGGGCGTCAGCGCCAGCAGCGCTGCGCCAGCGTGCACCGCGGCGCTGGCCTTCAGGAGCGGCGGCCAGCGCCACGCGGCCGGCCCGGCCAGCGGCGAGGGCGATGCGGTCGGCAGCGAACCGTTCATGCCCGCGCATTGTCCGCCGGCGCGAGCGGCGCGCGGCGGCGTGCGAACACCGCCGACAGCAGCAGCGCCAGCAGCGCGCCGGGCGCGACGACCGAGCCGATCGCCGAGAGCACCGGCAGCTTCGACGACCAGATCAGCGCGAACGAGGCCACCGTCGTGATGTTGGCCAGCAGCAGCGAGGCCAGCGTGTCGACGCGCTCGTCGCCGCTTTCGTGCAGCATGTCGAAGAAGAGCGCGTAGTTCGACCCGACGGCGACGACGAGCAGCAGCCCGACCAGGTGCAGGATGCCGAGCTGGATGCCCAGCGCCGCGAGCGCCCCCATCGTCAGCAGCACCGCCAGCAGCAGCGGCTGGCAGACGGCGAGCAGCCGCCGCGGCGAGCGCAGCGACAGCCCCATCAGCAGCACGACCGCGAGCGCCCCGAGCAGCGCCTGCGCCTGCGCCTCGCCCAGGTAGCGCGCGTAGAGCGTGCGCAGTTCGTCGCCGACCTCGAGCACCTGCGTCTGCGGCACACCCTGCAGCGCCTGCCCGACCGCGCGGGCATCGATGCCGCTGCGCGTCACCGGCGTCACCGGCAGCAGCGCCGCTGCGCTGCCGTCGGCGCGGCGCAGCAGCAGCGCGTCGACGGTCGGCGCGACCGCGCTGCCGGCAATGCTCGCCGGCGTCAGCAATGCCGCATGCCGCGCCGCCTCGACTTCGTCCAGGAAGGGCGCAAGTCGCGCGGCCGGCAGCGGCCCGCCCTGCGTCGCCGCGTCGAGCGCGGCGCGCAGCTGCGTCGGCGGCGGCAGCGCAGCCTGACGAGCGCGCTGTGTGCGCAGGCTCGGCAGCAATCTGGTGACACTGTCGAATCCCCCGATCGTGCCGTTGTCGATGAGCTCCTCGAGCCTGTCGCTCGCCGCCTCGGCGCGCTGCAGTGTTGTCTCGACGTCCGGCCCCTGGACGACGACGAGCGTGCCGCCCTCGCCGACGCCGAGATCGGCGCGCAGCGCCTCATCGAACGCGAGCTGCTCCTGCGGCACCGGGCTCAGCGATGCCAGATCGGCGCGCCAGAGACCATCGCTTCGCCACAGCAGCAGGGCCGCGACAGCGGCGAGCGCGAGCACTGGCAGGCGCAGCCGCGGCAGGCGCGGGATCGCCCACACCGCGGTCATGCCGAGCCGGCGGCTGAGCGCGCTGCCACCGGCACCATCGGGCTGCAGCGCCGGCAGCACGAAGCGCGTCGTCAGCGCCGCCGTGACCAGGCCCGCAACGGAGAACACGCCGAGCTGCGCCAGGCCCGGGAAGTCGGACCACAACAGCGCCGTGAATCCGCAGATCGAGGTCAGCAGGCCCAGGCGCACCGTCGGCCAGCTCGTGCGCACCCAGGACAGCCAGCCGCGACCGGCGCCGGAGGGATCGTCCGCGCCGCGGCGGGACTGGATCAGGTAGTAGATCGCGTAGTCGACCGACTCTCCGATCAGCGCCGACCCGAAGCCCAGCGTCATCCCGTGCACGCTGCCAAAACCCAGGCTCACCGCAACGATGCCCCCAAGCACGCCGGTGGCCACCGGCAGCGCTGCGGCCGCGAACGCCTTGATCGAACCGAAGGCCAGCAACAGCAGACTGCTCATCACCACCGTGCCCGCCACCGCCAGACGCTGCACCTCGCTCTGGATGCGCGCACGGCTCTCGACCGAGAACAGCGGCGCGCCGCTGATGCGCAGCGCAAGGCCGCGTGCGGCCGCCGGCTCGAAGGCCTTGCGCGCCGTGGCGATGGCCACCGCCTGCGCGTCGGTGTCGGCGCCGGCGGCATGGGTCGTTGCCATCAGCACCGCCCGCGGCTGCTGCCGTCCGACCCAGACGCCGGCCTCGCTGCGCGGCGTGCGGGCCGGCACCAGCGCCTCGGCGATGCGCTGCGTCTCGCCGCTCGGGTCGCGCGGCAGCAGCGGCTTGATCGCCTCACCGGCAGGCGTGCCCAGCAGTGATGTGGCTTCGGCGATGGCGTCGCGCAGGCCTTCGGCGGTGAAGCGCTCGGGCCTCACCGCGGGGCTCAGCAGGTAGCGGTGCTCGAGCAGCCACTGGCCAAAGCCCGCGAAGCCCTCCTGGTCGCCGTTGCTCACCTGGTCGAAGAGCCCGCTTGCGCGAAGCGCTGCAGCGAGTTCGCGCGAAGCCTGCGCGCGTGCCACGGCGTCGCCGCCTTCGATCGCCAACAGCAGCGTGCGCGCGGGCACGCCGCTGTGGATCTGCTCGATCAGCAGGCGTTGCCGCGCATCGGGCGCGGCGGGAAGGAAGACGCCGAGGTCGGCCGTGAACGGAGTGCGCGCGATCTGCAGCGCCGCCAGCAGCACCAGGGCGAGCCAGATCAGCAGCACCGGCACCGAACGCGGCCGCGTCGTCGGGCCGGCCGTCATTGCGCCGCTCGGCTCGGGGAGTCCAGCGGTTCGATCAGCATCAGCGAACGGTCGCCGCCCTGCATCTGCAGCGCGATGCTGTGCAGGTCGTTTGCGCGGCCGACGATCTCGATCTGCGAGAGCTGGCGCGCCAGCCCGGCATCGAGCGGGACCAGCCGCAGCACCCACCGGCTCTCGGTGCCGGCGAGCGTCGCACGGAAGTGCTTCTGCAGCTGCGCCGCATCACCGCCGAGTGTGGCCCGCAGCGCGGCCATCAGCGCGCCCAGCTCCGGGATCGCATCCAGCTCGGTGCGCCGCGTGCGGTCGCCGCGCCGCAGCACCAGCGACTGCCCTTCGAGGATCATCGATTCCTTCACCGGGTGCAGCGTGTGGCGCTCGAATCGATCCGGTGCGGTGAAGGCGAGCGTCCCGCTCGACGTCAATGGACCTTCGACGCCGTGGACGATCCGCTCCTCGGTGAAGCGCGCCTGGCCCGACTTGCGCGCGGCCATGCCTTGCATCAGCGCCTGCAGGTCGAAGCCCTGCGCGCGCGCCGGCAGGGCCTGGCCTGCAGCCGCGGCGAGCAGGCCCAGCAGCAGCCGGCGTCGGTCACGCGCGTTCATCCTCGCCCCAGAAGTCGTAGAAGTTGAACCAGTTGTACGGCGCTTCGCGGCACAGGGCCTCCAGGCGCGCGACGTAGTCCTGCTGCGCGCGCCTCAGGCGCTGCTCGCGCGCCGCGGCATCCCCGCCCTCGTCCAGGCTGAAGTCGGCCAGCGGTTCGAAGTGCACGTCGTAGCGGTCGCCGCCCCGGTAGATGCCGACCATGAAGAGCAGCGGCCGCCGCAGCATCTGCGCCAAGCGCAGCGGACCGTCGCTGAACACCGCCGGCGCGCCGAGGAAGGGCAGCGCCTGCGTGTCCTGCCGGCCGCCGGCGCCGCCGGTGCCGCCTGGCGGCAGCCGGTCGCCGAGCATGCCGACCAGCCCGCCGCGCTGCAGCCAGTCGCGGATCGCGAGCGCCGACCCCGGGCGGCCGATCGCGATGATCTCGAGCTCGAGCTCCGGCGCGACCGTCTGCAGCACGCCCTGGACGATGCGCGCGTTGTCCGGGTACATCACCATCGCGACCTGCAGCTTCTCGCCCTTGCCGACGGCGTGCAGCGCCTCGAAGCTGCCGAAATGCGCGCCGATCATGAACGCGCCCTGACCGGAGGCGAGTGCCGCGTAGACCTCGTCGCCGCCGTGCACGCGCACGTCCAGGTCGCGCAGGCCGCCGCGCGCGAGGAACACGCGGTCGAGCGCGACCGAGGCGAAGGCGTGCAGGTGCCGGTAACGGTCGGCCCAGCCGGGTTCGCGGCCCAGAGCGCGCCGCAGGTAGCGCTGCGAATGCCGCCGCGCCGCGGGCGCGAAGAGCATGAAGTACAGACAGATCGGATGCAGCAGCAGCCGCGCCGCGCGCCGGCCCAGGTGCACCGCGATCCAGACCAGCACGCGCAGCGCCATGCGGTTGCCGCGCTCGTGCTGCGCGTCCCAGGACGCGCAGCCGGCGGTCGTGCTCTCGTTCCGCGCCATCGCGCCGCTTTCCGTTCGGCCTCGGTTTTCAGCCCGGCATCAGCTTGCCGCGCGCGACGCTGCGGGCCTCCTCGTGGAGCTCGAAGGCCACGCCGCTGCCGGCGGCGGCCAGGCGCACACGCAGGCGCGCCCCTGGGCGCACCGGTGCGGTGAACTTCACCTGCTCGATCGTCGGCGTGCCGCCGAGCAGGGTCTGCAGCTCGGGCCGGCGTGCCAGCGCCTGCAGCACGAGACCCAGCAGCACCACGCCGGGCAGCACGGGCTGCCCGGGGAAATGCCCGTCGAAGGCCGGGTGATCGGCGGCGATCTCGACGATCGGATCGGCCGCCTCGTGCCGAGCGGCAAGGTCGAGCTCCGATCGGGCTTGCGGCGCCGCTCGCGCACCCGGCGCCGGCTCGCCCAGATGCTGCGCCGCAAGCCGCCGCAGCGTCGCCGAGGTGATCTTGCCGGTGGCCTCGCGCGGCAGCTCGGGCAGCAGCACGACGCGCCGCGGGATGAACGCCGGCTCGAGCCGCTCGCGCAGCCCGGCGATCACCTCGCGCGCGCTCATCCCCGGCGCGACGACGAACGCGACGGTGCGCGCCACGCCGTCGACGACCTCGTCGGGAACCCAGAACGCGCCATCGACGACACCGGGGACGCGGTTGAGATGGAAGTCCAGATGCGCGAGCGAACTGCGCTTGCCGGCGACGTGGACGAGGTCGTTGCTGCGGCCGAGCAGCCGGAAGTGCCGATCGTCGAGCAGCTCGAGGATGTCGGCCAGCGGCGTCGGCTCGACGACGTGCCCGCCGGCGACGAGGAAGCGCTCGCCGCCATCGGCCTGCGCCTCGCGCCACAGCCGCAGCTCGCCGAGAGCGGTCCAGACCTCGCCCTCGGTCGTGCGGCGCGAGGCCACCTGGCCCGCCTCGGTGCAGCCGTAGATCTCGACGAGCCGCGCGCCCAGCCGCGCTTCCGCCTGCGCCGCGAGCTGCGGCGACAGCGGCGCGGTGGCCGAGAGCACGAGATCGACCACCGGCAGCTCGACGCCGGCGGCCAGCAGCGTCTTCAGGTGAAACGGCGTCGTCACCAGCGCGCGCGGGCGCGGTACGCGCGCCAGCGCCGCCGCGATGTCGGCCGGGTAGAACGGTCGCCCGCTGTCGAAGGCCGCACCGCCCAGCAGCGCCAGCAGCACGCTGGACTCGAAGCCGTAGCTGTGCTGCGGCGGGACCGTCGCGACGATCGTCAGGCCGTGCAGCGTCGGGCGGTCCATCAGCTCGGCCAGCCGCGAGGCCTCGGCCGCGATGTTGGCCACCAGCGGCCCCCAGCGCTTGCGGTGCGGCTGCGGCGTGCCCGTCGACCCCGAGGTCAGCAGGCAGACCGCTTCGAGCTGCGCGTCGATCTCCGCAATCGCGCTCGATGCGCCGTCTTCCGGCGTTCCTTCCGGGGCGCGTCCCGCGCGAGCGGCGTGGCCCACGGCTTCGAGCGCACCGGGCTGGACGATGACGCGCCGCAGCCCGGCGGCGTCGACCGCCTCGTCATCGACGAAGGCGTAGGGCTCGGCGCCGAGCTCGCCCAGGCGCCGCAGCGTCTCGGGCAGCGCGTTGGGCGGCATCAGGCTCGAGTGGCCGCGCATCAGCGCCGCGCCGAGCGCAAGCGCGAAGCGGTAGCGGTCCTGGCAGAGGTTGACCGCCGGGCCCTCGGCCGGCAGCGTGCGCGCCAGCGCATGCACCTGCGCGAGGTAGCGGCGGGCGTTGATCGCCTGCCCCGCGTGCCAGGCCAGCGGCGCGGTCGCGTCGCGCGCCGCAAGCAGGGGCAAACGGTTCTCGCTCATCTCACGCTTGGCCAATGAGTGTCCTGCGCGGATCCGGCCTGCGCGCCGGCGGCGGTCGGCACGGCACCCGCGTTCGCTTCGTGCTCACGCCAGGCCTGCATCACCTGCCGCAGCGACGCGCGCTCGAACTCCGGATGGCGCCAGCGCCGCCAGGCGAACTCGATCGCGAATGCGACCACCGCCGCCAGCGGCGTGAGCACGGCGCCGAAGAACGACCACCAGGCCCAGGGCCCCCACGCATAGAGCAGCATGGAGACCACGATCATTACGGCGAAGAAGATCGACCAGGCTACCGTCACTTTTCGTGTGTAGGCGGCCAGCGCGGCGTCGGGCGGACTGCGCTGGATGCGCGCGGCCAGCGCGGTGACGAGGGGCGTGGCGCCCGGGCGCAGCGTGAACGCGAAGGCCCACAGCAGCAGCACGTGCAGCGCGGCGTGCTGCAGCACGTAGAGGCGGTTGAGATCGACGCCGCCGCGATGCCACAACCAGACCAGCAGCAACGCAAGCGCGGCGCAGGCCGTCAACGTCGGCGCGTGCCGCTGCCGCATGCCGCTCACCGCGAGCGTGGCCAGCAGCGGACCGAAAAGGGCGATGATCGTCCATGCCGCGTAGGGCGCAACCGCCATCAGGGCCCACGACAGCAGCGAGTAGGCCGCGAGACCGGCCCCGGCCGCGAGCGGGCCCCAGGCGGACATTCCTACCTGGTCCGATGTTGGGCGACGTGTGCGGCAAGGCTTCGGATCGAGCGGAAGATGCGCACGTTGTGCTCGTCGTCCGAGCGCAGCTGAAAGCCGTAGCGCTGCGAGATCGCCAGCGCCACCTCGAGGATGTCGATCGAGTCGAGGCCGAGGCCGTCGCCGAAGAGCGTCGCCGTCACGTCGAGGTCCTCGGCCGGCGTCTCGAGGTTCAGCGCCTCGACGAAGAGCGCTGCCAGCTCGCGCTCGAGCGCTTCGTTCCCGCCCGCGCCGGCGACGGAATCGGATGATGGCGATGACAAGACGAGGCTCCTCGCACGGTCACAACGGCGGGGCATGACGGCATCTCCCCGGGGAAGCGCGGATTGTAGAAGTGCGCCTGACGCGACCCCGGCGGCCCGTACAAGCCAATCAGCCGGTACGGCTGACGCGTCTGCTGCTGCGGCTGCTGTCCTTGTTTGCGTCCGTCCCGGGGGACGCATCGCTCTCGTGCTGCCGCGCCGCGGCCGCCTCGTAGATCGCGAGCCGCTCGGCGATCTGCCTGCGCGTGCGCTCGGCGTAGTCGCGCTTGATCCAGCCGTAGCCGCGGATGGCGTCGGGCAGGGCGGCGATCTCGGCGGCGTCCTCGAGGAGTGCCGGTGAGAGGTGGCGCAGCAGCCGCTCGAGCGTCTCCTCGTACTCGACCATCAGCTGCCGTTCCATGCGGCGCTCGGCGGTGTAGCCGAAGAAATCGAACCGCGTGCCGCGCAAGACCTTGCCGTGCGCGAGCAGCGCGAAGGCCTTTCGCATCCAGGGGCCGAAGGCGCGCTTTTCCAGCGGCGGCCGGTCGGTGTTCTCGGCGCGCACGCGCGGGCGCTTCCAGGGCAGCATCAGGTGCAGGTTGACGCGCAGCTCGCCTTCGAAGGTCTGCGCGAGCGTCGCGTCGAAGCTGCGGTCGGAGAGCAGCCGCGCGACCTCGTATTCGTCCTTCACCGCCAGCAGTCGCCAGGCCTGGTGCGCCACCGCGCGCGTCAGCGCCTCGCTGCCGGGCTGCACCGCCTGCTCGGCTGCACGCACGCGCGCAACAAGCGCGCGATAGCGTTGCGCGAGCCTGTCGTTCTGGTAGTCGACGAGCTGTGCCGCGCGGCGCTCGATCATCTCGTCCAGCGTGCGCGAGAGCCGCCGCGATTCGGGCAGGACCTCTGCCGCCATGGCCGTGCGCTCGGCGAGCTCAGCGTCGTGCGCGGCGATGCGGCCCCACTGGAAGGCGCGCAGGTTGTCGCCGACGGCGACCTGGTTGAGCTCGATCGCGCGCACGATGGCCTCGCGGCCGATGGGGATCAATCCGCGCTGCCAGGCGTAGCCGAGCATGAACATGTTGGTGGCGATCGAGTGGCCGGCGAGTTCGGAGGCCAGGCGCGTCGCGTCCAGCACCCGAGCCTCCTGCACGCGCGCGGCCAGGAAGGTGAGCGTTGCGTCGTGCGGGAAGAGCTGCTGCGGGTGGCGCAGGAAATCGCCGGTGATGACGTCGGCGGTGTTGACGATGGCACGCGTGCGGGCGCGGTCCATGCGCGAGGTGGCATCGGCCCCGGCAGCGACCAGCATGTCGCACGCGAGCACGAGGTCGGCCGTGACGATGCGCGGCGCCTGCAGTTCGTCCTGCCGCGCGGCGACACGCACGTGCGTGAGCACGGCGCCGCCCTTCTGCGCGAGGCCGGTCTGGTCGAGCACGGTGACGCCCTTGTCCTCCAGGTGAGCGGCCATGCCCAGCAGCGCGCCGATGGTGACGACGCCGGTGCCGCCGACGCCGGCCACCAGCAGCGAGTGCGGGTGCACGAGCGCCGGCAGTTCGGGCTCGGGCAGCACGAGGTCCTGCGGTGGCGGCAGACCATGGGCACGGCGCAGCGTGCCGCCCTCGACCGTCACCAGTGCGGGGCAATAGCCTTCCAGGCAGCTCAGGTCGACGTTGCAGCTGAACTGGTCGATCGCGCGCTTGCGGCCGAATTCGGTCTCGACGGGCACGACCGAGAGGCAGTTGGACTGCAGCGCGCAGTCGCCGCAGCCTTCGCAGGCCGCTTCGTGGATGACGACGTGCCGGGTGGGCATGGGCAGCACGCCGCGCTTGCGGCGTCGGCGTGCTTCGGTTGCGCAGGTCTGGTCGTAGATCAGCACCGTCGTGCCGGGCACGCCGCGCAGCTCGTGCTGCACCGCCTCCAGGTCCTCGCGCGGGCGCACCGGCACGCCGGGGGCGAAGTCGGTGTCGGCCTGGCGCTCGTACTTGGTCGGGTCGTCGGCCAGCACGACGATGCGTGCCACGCCCTCGGCGGCGAGCTGGCGCGTGATCTGCGGGACGCTCAGCGGGCCGTCCACCGGCTGCCCGCCGGTCATCGCGACAGCGTCGTTGTAGAGCAGCTTGTAGGTGATGTTGACGCCCGCGGCCACGGCCGCACGGATCGCCAGCAGCCCGGAGTGGAAGTAGGTGCCGTCGCCCATGTTGGCGAAGACGTGATCCGGGCCGGCGTGCTCGGCCATGCCGATCCAGGTCGCGCCCTCGCCACCCATCTGGCTGATCGTCAGCGTGTTGCGCTCCATGGTGACGGCCATCAGGTGGCAGCCCACGCCGGCCAGCGCGTGGCTGCCATCGGGCACGCGGGTCGAGCGGTTGTGTGGGCAGCCCGAGCAGAAGTAAGGTGTGCGCGCCAGCGGCGCGCGCGGCGGCGCGGCGCTGCTGGCCGGCGCCGCCAGGGCTTCCGGAGGCGTCCAGCCGCCTTCGGGGTGCAGGCGCGCCAGGCGCGAGGCGAGCGCTCGCGCCACGAGCCTGGGCGTCAGGTCGCCGGTCGGGGGCAGCAGCCACTGCCCGGGCGGTGCCGGCCATTCGCCGCTTTCGTCGAACTTGCCGAGCACGCGCGGGCGCACGTCGTCGCGCCAGTCGTAGAGCATCTCCTTCAACTGGTACTCGATGAGCTGGCGCTTCTCCTCGACCACGAGGATTTCGTCCAGGCCGGTGGCAAAGCGCCGCACCGAATCGGCCTCGAGCGGCCAGGGCATGGCCACCTTCATCACCCGCAGGCCCAGAGCCGCGGCGCGTTCGTCGGTCAGCCCGAGGTCGTGCATGGCCTGGCGCAGGTCCAGCCAGGCCTTGCCGCAGGCCAGCAGCCCCAGGCGCGCCTTGGGGCTGTCGACGACGAGGCGGTTCAACCCGTTGGCGCGCACGTAGGCCAGGGCCGCGTAGATCTTGGTCGCCTGCATGCGCTGTTCCTGCGCCGCCTGCGGATCGGGCCAGCGAATGTGCACGCCGCCGGGGGGCAGCTGGTAGTCGGTCGGCAGGCGTGGTTGCACGCGCTGCCGATCGATCTCGACCGTGGCCGAGCTCTCGACGATGTCGGCCGAAAGCTTGAGCCCGACCCACAGGCCCGCATAGCGCGACATCGCCCAGCCGTGAAGGCCGTAGTCGAGGATGTCCTGCACGCCCGCGGGCGCGAAGACCGGGATGCCGCAGGCCGAGAAGATGTGCTCGCTCTGGTGCGCGACGGCCGACGAGCGTGCGGCGTGGTCGTCGCCGGCCACCACCAGCACGCCGCCGCGCGGCGAAGTGCCGGCGTGGTTGGCGTGCTTGAAGACGTCGGTGCTGCGGTCCACGCCGGGGCCCTTGCCGTACCACATCGCGAAGATGCCTTCGCGGTCGGCGCCGGGCATGAGCTGCAACTGCTGCGTGCCCCACACCGCGGTGGCGGCCAGGTCCTCGTTGACGCCGGGCTGGAAGCGGATGTCGTGCGCCTGCAGGTGCGCCTTCGCTTCGGTCAGCGCCAGGTCGAGCCCGCCCAGCGGCGAGCCGCGGTAGCCGGTGACGTAGCCGGCGGTGTTCAGGCCGGCGGCGCGGTCGGCGTCGTGTTGCAGCATCAACAACCGCACCAGCGCCTGCACGCCGGTGAGCAGCACGCGCCCGCGCTCGACGCGGTACTTGTCATCGAGCCCGACGCCGGCGAGCTTCATGCGGGCAGTCCTCCGTCGGTGCGGTAGCGAAAAAGGGGGGCCTTGATTGCGTGCCGCTTCAGCCGCTGCGCGTGAAATCGGGTTCGCGGTGTGCGAGGAAGGCCTCGATGCCCTCGCGCGCCGCTGCTGTGCACGAGACCTCGCCGAACGCGCGGTAACCGACCTCGAGCGCTTCGGTCAGCGTCGGCGCGGCGGCGGCCTCGCGCACGCCTTGCTCGATCACGCGCACGACGGTGGGCGAGAGCACGCGGCCGTCGGCCGCGCGCGGCGGCGCGTCCTCGGGCAGTGCGGGAAACGGCGGCAGGGTCACGGGCGCGTCGCCGGGACGCGGCGGCCGGCCTTGCGCGGCGAGCAGGCGCACGCGCGCGCTGGCGCGGGCGATCAGGTCGTCGAAGCTTTCGGCCAGTTCGGCGACGATGCCCGCGGCGTGCGCGTCGGCCGCGCGCAGGCGCTCGCCGCGGGTGAGCATGCGTTGAAAGATTGCTGCGGCCTGCGGCCAGCGGCGGAACGGGATCACCATCGCGCCGATCGCCGGCAGGATGCCGAGCGCGACCTCGGGGAGCTGGAACCAGGCCTGCCGCTGCGCGACGAGAGCGTGGCAGCGCATCGCCAGCTCGAAGCCGCCGCCCAGCGCCATGCCCTGGATCGCCGCGACCACCGGCTTGCGCGCGGCGTCCAGGTGCACGAGCAGGCGCGAGCAGTCGCGCGCGTACTGCGCGGCGCCATCGGCGTTGCCCAGCAGCGTCGGGAAGCGGCCGATGTCGCCGCCGGCGCAGAAGGCCTTCTGGCCGTAACCGGTGATGACGAAGCCGGCGACGCTCTCGTCCGACTCGTGGCGCTGGATGACGCGCAGGATGTCGTCGGTCATCGCGTCGTGCAGCGCGTTCAGCGCCTCGGGCCGGCGCAGCGTGATCACGAGCACGTCGCCGCGGCCTGCACCCGGGTCGCCGCACGGCGATCCGCCGATGCGATCGACGAGCACATGCCGCACGGCTGGCTGGTATTCGGGCAGCGGGCGCTTCGGCATCGGCATGCCCGGGCGCTCCTTCGCGTAGCGCTGCAGCACGCGCTGCGTTTCCTCGTTGCCGCACTGCTCCATCAGTTCGAGCGGCCCGGCCTTGAAGCCCAGCGCCACGCGGCAGCCGAGGTCCAGGTCCGGCGCCGAGCCGATGCCGCGGTCGAGGATGTCCACCGTCTGCGACCACAGCACGCCCAGCAGCCGGTCGCGCACACCGGCAGCCTGGTCGGGCGCGAGCTCGGCGCGCTCTCCGGGCGCGACCGTCTTCCACTCCTGCACCGACGCGAAGATGGGCGCGGGGCGGTAGTGCTCGCCCTCCTCGTCGGCCTGCAGCGTGTTGGTCTCGATGATGATGGGGTTGCCGCGCGCGAGGTTGAGCACGAAGAAGGGTCCGGCGTGCACGAACTCGCCGGCCACGGTGTCGATCTGCGCGGCGCTCGCGCGGTCGAGCATGAGCGCGGCGTCGTTGCACCAGTTGTCGAAGACGCGGTCGAGCATGAAGCACACGGCGTCGCTGGTCACCAGCGGCAGCTTGCCGGTCTCCGCGAAGAAGCGCCGCAACCAGGCGAGCAGGCCACGGTCCAGCCGGGGCCAGTCGATCACCTCGACGGCCGGGTTGCGCCAGGCCGGCGCAAAGAAGTGCGTCACCGTGGCGCGCTCGGGATGCTTCAGGTCGCGGAAGATGCGCGCCGCCGGAAGCGAGCTGGTGTTGGAGGTGATCAGCGCGTCCTTGCCGACGCGCGCCTCGATGTCGGCGAAGATGCGGCGCTTGAGTGCGAGATCCTCGGTCGCCGCTTCGAGCACCCAGTCGCAGCCCGAAAGGCTGTCGTAGTCGGTGCTGCCGGAAAGGCCCGAGAGCGTGGCGTCGGCCGCGGCGGCGCTCATCTTGCCGCGCGCCACCGCCTTTTCGGCGTAGCCGCGCAGGCGCGAAAGCGCCGCATCGATCGCCTGCTGGCGCACGTCGAGCAAGCGCAGCTCGAGCGCGGGCAGCGCGGACTTCAGGTAGTAGGCGATGTCCGGGCCGATGGTGCCTGCGCCGACGACGCCGATGCGCCGCGGCGCGGCGCGGTGCACGGTCTCGAGCAGCGGGTTGGCGAATGCGGGGGTGCTCACCGGGGTCTCCTTGGGCAGGGCGCGGCGCCGGCGCGCAGCGCCGGCCGCGGGGTCATGGGGATCGTCGGGGTCATGATGATCGGGCTCATGCGGCGCTGCGCGAACCGAGGTAGGAGGCGATCACGCGCGGGCTGGCCGCAAGCTCCGCCGCGGGGCCCTGCAGAGCGATCTCGCCGAGCTCGAGCACGCAGGCGTGGTCGGCGATGCGCAGCGCCGCGCGCGCGTTCTGCTCGACGAGCAGGATCGCGGTGCCGGCCTGCCGCAGCTCGCAGACGATGTCGAGGATCTCGCGCACGATGCGCGGCGCAAGGCCCAGGCTCGGCTCGTCGAGCATCAGCAGCCGGGGCCTGGCCATCAGCGCGCGCCCGAGCGCCAGCATCTGGCGCTCGCCGCCCGACAGCGTGGCGGCGAACTGGCCGCGGCGCTCGGCCAGACGCGGGAAGCGCGCGTAGACGTCCTGCAGGTCCTGCGCGGCGCCGGCCTGCCCGCGGCGCACGCGCTGGAACGCGCCCAGGCGCAGGTTGTCCTCGACGCTCAGCTCGCCGAACAGCTCGCGCCGCTCGGGCACCAGGCTGATGCCCGCGGCCACGCGCGCGTCGACCGCGTCGCTGCGCAGCTCGCGGCCCTCGTAGCGCACGCTGCCTTCGCAGGGCAGCAGCCCCATCAGCGCCGACAGCAGCGTCGTCTTGCCGGCGCCGTTGGGGCCGATCACGGTGACGATGCGACCGCGATCGACGCAGAGGTCGACGCCGTGCACCGCCTCGACCTTGCCGTAGCGCACGCGCAGACCGCGCACCTCGAGCAGCGCGGGGGCGTTCATACCTCGCCCCCGAGGTAGGCCTCGAGCACCGCGGGGTGCTGCTGCACTTCGGCCGGCGGGCCCTCGGCGATCTTGCGGCCGAACTCCATCACGACCAGGCGGTCGACGAGGCCCATCACGAATTCCATGTCGTGCTCGACCAGCAGGATCGCCAGGCCCTGGCCGCGCAGCTCGCGCAGCAGCTCGGCCAGCGCCTGCTTCTCGCCCCAGCGCAGGCCGGCGGCGGGCTCGTCCAGCAGCAGCAGCAGCGGGTCGGCGCAGAGCGCGCGGGCGATCTCGAGCAGCCGCTGCTGGCCGAGCGCGAGGTTGCCAGCGGCCTCGTGCAGGTGATCGGCCAGGCCCACGCGTTCGAGCTGGCGGCGTGCCTCGGCCAGCAGCACGGCCTCCTCGGCGCGGTCGCGCCGCAGCATCGCGGCAAGCGGCCCTTTTTGGCCGCGCAGGTGCGCGCCCAGCGCCACGTTCTCGAGCACCGACATGCTCGACACCAGGTGCACATGCTGGAAGGTGCGCGCAAGGCCTTGCCGCGCCACGGCGCGCGCGCGCAGGTGCTCCACGCGCGTCCCGCACAGGCGCACCTCGCCCTGGTCGGCAGCGTGCACGCCGCTGACGAGGTTGAAGAGCGTGCTCTTGCCGGCGCCGTTGGGGCCGATCAGCCCGAGGATCTCGCCGGCCGCCAGCTCGAGCGACATGTCGGCCACCGCCACCAGGCCGCCGAAGCGCTTGTGCAGGCCGCTGGCCTGCAGCACCGGCGTGCGCGGCGTTGCGGGCGCGCGGCGTGGCAGCGTGGGCACCGTGCTCTGCGATGCGGGCGACGCGGGCGAACCCCGGCCCGTCGTCGCCGCGCGCGGCAGGACCCAGGCCTTGGGCCACCAGCGCATCAGGGCGGGCACCAGGCCGTCGCGCGTGCGCTGCAGCAACACGATCATCAGCGCGCCGAAGACGATGATCTCGAAGTTGCCGCTCTGGCCGATGAGCCGCGGCAGCCAGTCGCGCAGCCAGTCGCGCAGCAGCGTGACGACGCCGGCCCCGACGACGGCGCCCCAGACCTGCGTGGCGCCACCGATCACCGCCATGAAGAGGTAGTCGATGCCGGCGTTGACGCCAAAGGCATAGGGGCTGACGAAGCGCAGGAAATGCGCGTGCAGCCAGCCCGAGACGCCGCCCAGCAGCGCCGCGAAGACGAACACCTGCAGGCGCAGCGCGGCGGTGTCGACGCCGCAGCTCTCGGCCATGCCGGCGCGAAAGCGTAAAGCGCGGATCGCGCGGCCGCTGCGCGAGTCGAGCAGGTTGCGCGCGGCCAGCAGCGCCAACAGCGCCGCGCCCCAGATCAGGTAGAAGGACTTGCGCGCGTCGTCGAAGGCGAAGCCGCCCACGCGCACCGGTGGCAGGTTGTCCAGGCCGCTGTAGGCGCCAAGGCCCGGCAGCGTGCCGAAGAGGAAGTAGATCGCGATGCCCCAGGCGATCGTCGCGATCGAGAGGTAATGGCCCGACAGCCGCAGCGTCACCGCCCCGAGCAGCAGCGCGGCGACCAGGGTGAGCGCAAGCCCGGCGACAAGCCCGAGCCAGGGCGAGGCGGCCAGCGTCGTCGTCAGCATCGCCGTGGTGTAGGCGGCCAGGCCGACGAAGGCCTGCTGGCCGAAGGAGACGATGCCCGCCACGCCGGTGAGCACGACCAGCCCCAGCGCCACCAGCGTGGCCAGACCCACGTAGTCGAGCATCGTGACGGCGAACTCGGGCAGCAGCAGCGGCAGTGCCGCCAGCGCCGCCGCCCCGAGCGCACGCATGGCTGAGGCGCTCATCCCTCTCATTCCTCTTCGTCCTCGGCCACCGGATGGCGCGAGACCAGCGAGCGCCACAGCAGCACCGGGATGATCACCGTGAAGACGATGGTCTCCTTGTAGCTGCTCGCCCAGAAGGAAGAGAAGGATTCCAGCAGCCCGAGCAGCAGCGCGCCGAGGGCGGCCAGCGGGTAGCTGCCCATGCCGCCGAGGATCGCGCCGACGAAGCCCTTGAGCCCGAACATCAGCCCGGTGTCGTAGTAGATGGTCGTGATCGGCGAGATCAGCACGCCCGAGACCGCGCCGATGCCCGCGGCCAGCGCGAAGGCCAGCCGCCCCGAGAACTCGATCGGGATGCCCACCAGCAGCGAGCCGACGCGGTTGATCGCCGCCGCCCGCAGCGCCTTGCCGGCAAGGCTGCGCTCGAAGAACAGCCACAGCCCGAGCATGCAGGCGACGCTGGCGCCGATGACCCACAGGCTTTGCGCGGAGACGCTGAGCACGCCCCAGTCGAACTTGGTGTCGGCGATCGCGTTCGTGCGCAGGCCCTCGGCGCCGAACAGCAGCAGCCCGATGCCCACCAGCGCGTAGTGCACCGCCATCGAGATGATGAACAGCACCAGCACCGAGGCATGCGCGATCGGCCGGTAGACGATGCGGTAGACCAGCGGCCCAAGCGGCACGACGATCGCGACGACGAGCGCTGCCTGCGCCGCGAAGCCAAGCGATCGCGGCGCCGCCCAGGTCGTCGCGGCGACGAGGGCCAGCGGCGCGCCGACGTAGAGCAGCGCGATGCGCGGCAGGCGCCTCGCTTCCTTGCGCCGCAATGCTTCGCGCGCTTCGAGCAGCGCCACCAGCAGCGCCGCCGCGAGCACGAGCCAGACCGTGCCCGGCACCTTGCCCTGCTGCAGCCAGCCCAGGCTCAGCGCCGCGTAGGCAAGGAACTCGCCCTGCGGCACGAAGATCACCCGCGTCACCGCGAACACCAGCAGTAGCGCCAGCGCCAGCAGCGCGTAGATCGCGCCGCTGGTGATGCCGTCCTGGGTCAGCCAGAGCGCGATGTCGGCGTTCATCGCAGGCGCGGTCGGTGGCGGCAGCGCTGGCGGCAGCGGTGGCGGTGGCGGTGACGGCGGCGGCGGCGGCGGTGCGGGCCGGCTACTTCGCCAGCTTCCACTCGCCGTTGACGACGTGCACCAGCACGCGCGCGCGCTCGTCCTCGCCGTTGTGGTTGCTCGGCGTCATGGTGTAGACGCCGTGGCTGCCGATCAGGTTCTTCACGTTCTCGAGCGCGTCGCGCAGCGCGCTGCGGAACTCGGGCGTGCCGGGCCTGGCCTTCTTCGCCGCCTCGCGCACGCCGGCATCCAGCAGCAACACGCCGTCGTAGGTGTAGCCCGAGAAGGCGTTGCGGCTGCCGGCGCCGAAGGCGGCCTCGTAGCGCTTGACGAAGTCCAGCGAGACCGCCTTGGTCGCGTAGTCGGCGGGCAGGTCCTCGGCGACGATCAGCGGGCCGGTGGGCGCGATCGCGCCTTCGGCGGCCTTCTTCGCGGTCTGGATGAAGGCGAGGTTGACGGTGCCGTGGTTGTGGTAGATCGGGCCCTTGAAGCCGCGCTCGACCAGCGCGATCTGCGGCGTCGCGCCCGGCGCGCCCGAGCCGCCGACGACGACGGCGTCGGGTGCGGCGGCGATGATCTTGAGCACCTGCCCGGCCACCGAGGTGTCGGCGCGGCCGAAGCGCTCGTTGGTCACGACCTTGTAGCCATAGGTCGGCGCCAGCGCGGTGATCGCGTTGTAGACCAGGTCGCCCCAGCTGTCGGAGTAGCCGATGAAGCCGACCGTCTTGACGCCGCGCTTCTTCATGTCCTGCGCCGCGGCGCTCATCATCAGCTCGGTGGGCTGCGGGATCACGTAGCTCCACGGCGCGCGCTCGGGCGGCAGCGGCGGCAGCGGGGTCAGCGAGATCAGCGGCGTCTTCGTCTCCGCGGCGACCTGCGCCATTGCCAGCGCCGAGGGCACGCCGGTCGAGCCCATCATCGCGTCGACCTTGTCGTCGCTGACGAACTTGCGCGCGTTCTTGGCCGCGTTGTCGGGCTTGGACTCGTCGTCGAGCACGATGTAGCGCACCGGCTCGCCGCCGAGCGTCGCCGGCACGAGCTGCAGCGTGTTCTTGTAGGGGATGCCCAGCGACGCGCCCGGGCCGGTCAGGCCCAGCGACACGCCGATCGTCACCTCGGCGTGAGCGCTCGCCAGGGCGAAGGCGCAGCCAAGGGCCAGGGAAGCCAGTCGCAGCGTGAACATCGTCGTCTCCTCGGTCTTCGGGGTTGCGGGACAGGGGTCGTGAAACGGGGGCGATCGGGCGTTCGGACGTTCGGACGATCGGGCGTTCAGCGGATCAGGCGATCACGCCGGCCTGCGCAAGCGTCTCGATCTCGGCCGCGGCCAGGCCCGCCTCGGCGAGCACGCTGCGCGTGTCGGCGCCGTAGCCGTGCGGGAAGGGCAGTTCGCTGCGCGCGCCGGCCACATCCGTGCCCATCGGCTGCATCGCCACGCGGCGGCCGTCGGGCAGGGTCGTGTGGGTGAGCTTGTCGGCGAGCGCCGGCAGCGCACGCACCTGGCGGATGTCGTGGATGCGCGTGGCCGGGATGGTGGCGCTGCGCAGGTGCGTGAGCAGCTCGTCGGCACTCATCGTCGCCGTCACCGCGGCCATGTCGCGGTGGATCGCCGCGCGCTCGGCGTGCCGGCCTTCGTTGGTCAGGCGTACCTCGTTGCCCACCGGCGCGAAGGCGGGGATGGCGGTGAGCCGGCGCCACTGCACGTCGCTGCCGATGGCCAGGTACACGTAGCCCTCGCGCACCGGATAGACGTTGGTCGGGATGAATTTGCGGTGTTCGTTGCCCGCGCGCGTGATCTCGTCGGGGCGGCAGCCGAAGTCGACGAGCGGCAGCACGGTGATCAGCCACGAGGCCGCGGCCTGCAGCATCGAGACGTGGATCGCCTGGCCGCGCCCGGTCTCCGAACGTTCGAGCAGCGCACGCATCACGTTCGCGTAGAGCTCATCGCCGGCCTTGAGGTCGATCACCGGGATGCCGGTGAGCATCGGCGGTCCGTCGCGCTCGCCGGTGACCTCCATGTAGCCGGCCATCGCCTGCAGCACCGGGTCGTAGCCGGGCGCTTCCGGGAAGGCCGGTCCCATCGCCGAGATGCCGGCCCAGATCAGGCTCGGCCGCGCCGCGCGCAGCGTGGCCTCGTCGATGCCCAGCGCCGCGTAGCGCGAGGGCACGGTGTTGCAGCAGAAGACGTCGACCTCGAGCGCGTCCAGCAGCCGCAGCAGCAGCGCGCGTCCCTCTTCGCCCTTGAGGTTGAGCGCGATCGCCTCCTTGCCGACGTTGGGGGCGACGAAGTAGCTGCGCCGGTCGCCCGCCGGGTCGCCTTCGAGCCGGCTGCCGATGTAGCGGTTGGGGTCGCCGGGCAGCCCTTGCCCGCTGGGCGTCGCTTCGAGGCGGATGACGCGCCAGCCCAGTTGCGCAAAGCGCAGCGTCGCGTAGGGCAGCGACAGCGCCTGCTCCATCGACAGCACGGTGCGCCGCTTCATGCCACCTCGCCGCAGTCGTTCACGTCCGTCTCCTCGTTCGCCTGGCTTGCCTCAGCCGCCTGCGATCGGCGGCACCAGATAGACCTCGTCCTCGTCACGCACCGGGTCGCTGCGCTCGGCGTATTCCCTGTTCACCGAGACGAGCACGACGTCGATGAACTCGAAGGCACGCCGGAAGCGCTCGCCCTGCGTGGGCAGCCAGTCCAGCAGCATGCCCACGGTGCGGATCTCGGCCGGCAGCGCGATCTCCTCGGCCTCGCAGCCCATGCTGCTGCGCAGCCAGGCGAAGTAGCGCAGCTTCATGCGCGCTCAAGCCGTGGCACCTTCGAGCTGGGCGGCGGCCTGCGGCGCGCTGGCCTGCCGGCGCTGCTCGACGATCGCGCGCGCGACCTTCTCCGGCGTCATCGGCGGGGTGAAGATGCGCACGCCGGTGGCGTTGGTGAGCGCGTTGGCGATCGCCGGCGCGATGACGATGGTCGGCAGCTCCGAGATGCCCTTGGCGCCGTAGGGCCCCTCGGCGCAGTCGCTCTCGATGAGGTGCATCTCGACGGGCGGCATCTCCGGCGCGGTGATCAGCTTGTAGTCGCGGAAGCACGCGTTCCTCAGGTGCCCCTGCTCGATGCGCATGTCCTCGCTGAGCGCGTAGCCCAGGCCGATGGCGAGGCCGCCTTCGATCTGGCCTTCCAGCCCCATGCGGTTGATGACGCGGCCGACGTCCTGCGCCACCGTCACCTTGTCGACCTTGATCTCGCCGGTCAGCGTGTCGACGGTGATCTCCGCGATGTGCACCGCGTGCGCGTAGGCCGCGGAGTGGTCGGAGCTGTGCGCCGCGCCCTCGGGCTCGCTCTTGGGCTCGTAGTAGTCGGTGACCATGACGAGCTCGGGCTCGGCCTGGAAGTGCATCTGCCGCAGCAGGCGCTCGAGCTTGATGATCTCCTTGCCGTCCTGCACGCGCACGACCGCGCCCTCGCGCAGCGTGAGGTCCGCGGCCGGTTCGCCGAGCAGCTTCTCGGCGCCGGCGAGGATCTGCGCCTTGGCCTTGCGCGCTGCGCGCCGCGTGCCGTTGCCCGCGATGAAGGTGGTGCGCGAGGCGTGCACGCCGACGTCCCAGGGCGCGATGTCGGAGTCGTTGTTGACCAGGGTGATGTGCTCGAGCGGCACGCCCAGCTCCTCGGCGACGATCAGCGTGATCACCGCGTCGATGCCCTGGCCGATCTCCGAGGCGCCGCTGATGACGGTGACGCGCGCGTAGTCGTCGACCTTCAGGATGGTCCCGATGCCGTCGGACTTGTGGATCTTTGCACCGCCCGCGTTGTGGA